>Ga0256845_1000333_pt1 | contig 45418 bp, 36 predicted proteins | sample RiftiametaG_FD_189101 | JGI IMG/M metagenome (GOLD analysis project Ga0256845, IMG submission 189101) | Tube worm associated microbial communities from hydrothermal vent at the East Pacific Rise, Pacific Ocean - Riftia | ecosystem: Host-associated > Annelida > Integument > Unclassified ...
TTGAATTGTTTTTTGCAATATCGAGGAAAAATGATTTAGCATAACTGGTTAAGGTAAATTATTTTAACGAAGAGAGTGTAAAAACAAACAGGATAAATGACTTATCTTATAGTTAAAATGGTATAAGGTCTTTTTTATGCCTAAGTTTGAGTAATATAACATCGTTATAGGGTTGAAAAGAACACACGAAGTGTGTGCAAAAGGGATTGAAGTGACATCCTTTTTTATTTTTTTTTCGTGTCATATTGAGTTTGTCGAAATATAGAACGAAATAAAAAAATAAAAAAGATACAACGTAAAGCCCGACCCTAAACAGCGAAATAGCTGAGTAGGGTTTTGCCCTTATTTTTATATATGTTCTGTTCGGCGCAAGTCCATTACGGTTTTTACGGGGTTAAATGTAATCACGGGAACTTCTATAAAAATAGTTGTCCAATATGCCATTGCACCATTCCATAGTCCGGGTAATTCTTGTTGTTTGAGTTCTTGCCCGTCTTTTGATTTATAACTAATAAAGCCAGTATTATAGTCGATGTAGTTTTTTAAGTCAAAGCGATTTCCTTTGTAGTCTTTTGTACTACAAATAAGGTCTACGGGGTTAAAGTGGGTTGCTTCGTTGAGTATTTCGGCTTGTATAGGATTGTTTTTGTCTATTTGAGATGATTCTATGACTTGCAGTGACTCTGCTCCTTTTGAGTCGATACACCAAAAAGGACCACCGCCAGCTTCTCCTTCATTTTTCACCATTCCACATACTCGTATGGGTCTATTGAGTATTTCGTATACTTCTTGTGCTGACCTAAAGTTTCCTCTGATACCGAGTTGTTTATTACAAAAGTGGTCGATTTCTTGTATGAGTTCTGGTGACGGGTCTATTTCTAAGTCTAATAAGTATTTGAATACTTTGTTTTGTGTACGGATAAGATATCCTGCTAGTGCTTTTTTGAACTGTACCGTTTCTTTTTTGAGCCTGTCGGGTACTACATTGTCTATGTTTTTGATAAAGATAATATCACTATTGATATTTGCTATGTTTTCGATTAAAGCCCCGTGTCCGCCAGGTCTGAATAATAAATGTCCTTTTTCGTCTCTAAAAGGACTGTTGTCCATATTGACTGCAATAGTATCGGTATGGCTGAGTTGTTCTGAAAATGAGATGTTAAATTCTACTACAAAGAGTTCCTCATAATAAGGTTTCATTTTGTCTACGAGTGTTTGTAGTGCTGGTCTATGTTCCTTACTTACTGTAAAATGTATGTTGACAATACCATCTCGGTCTTGAGCGTATAAAGCACCTTCTACTAGGTGTTCTTCTAATGCTGTCCGTGAAAAAGTATCATATTTATGAAAAGGAATTAAAGCTTTAGGTTGATAACCATAAGCCAATCCTTCTCTCTGAACAATGATTTTAGCAATATTAACTAGACCTTCAGTTGTTTCGGTACTGATGTCCCAATTTAGCTCTATTGCTTTTTCTTCAATGGCGTTACCAAAAGCAAGGGACTTATAATGAGCAAGAAACTCTGTTACTTTTGATGAGGTGGGTTTTGTGACAAACTTAAAAATGTCTTTAAACATTCGGCTTGCCGCACCAGATGCGGGCACAAATTTAGTAGCACTATGTTTTCCGATGTTATTTTCGAATATAGCAATGTATTTGACTAATTCAGTTTCGTTGAGTTGCTTAATACCATTTCCTGCTGTGGCTGGAGCGGTTAGCTTGGCAAATGGAAAACCTGTTCGGAATCGTTCTATTTGAGTTTCCGCTTGTTCTAAGGAGATTTCTTTTTTTTCTAATGCTTTTTGGTCTTGCGTGCTAAATGTCATTAATGTATCATTGATTTGGTTTGACTACTAGATAAGTCAATACTACGCATTAATGTAGAATAAGGTTATTGATTTATGTATTCATAAACTACTTTTTTTGTAAAAAAGTTCTTTTTGTAAAAAAAAAAGTGTCTTCCGTGTCTAATTTTAATTAGAAATCACATATATTAGGGGTCATGTTCGCTTATTAGGTGGGCTCAATAAGTTTAATTGATTAATTAAAGAGTGTTGAAACATATTTATAAAATTGGTGCTATAACATTATTGTCTCTAGTGTCTTTCTCTTCTTTCGCTACGGAAGGTGATGAAGATGTAAAAGGTGACGAGCAAGAAAGTGTTGTAGTTAAAAGTGAAGAGAAGCAAGAAACTTCTCAAGCGAAAGAGGAATCGAACCCTGATGATATTGAAGCCCGTATAGATAGGATGCATAGCATGAGAATATCTGGATTTTCTCGTTTGGTAGGATATTACCGAAACATGAAACAGTTTTATCCTAATCTTCCAGATTATAAGGGTTTGACTTACCCTATTACTTTAGGTATTGGTGATGGATCGGGTAATCCTGCGTTTATGTTAAAGTTAGAAGGGTCTGCATCTAAAAATACGCATATTTTATTAGAAGCAGGTCTTCATCACAATTTTGGTGCTTGGGGTACTGGTGTATATGCACCAGGTGCTCAGCAGAAAAGAGATGGTAAAGTAGCTACTATATTTTCTCGATTTGCTTTGGAAGCAAAAACACGTAATAACCTTGGTACATTCAAGATGATGGCAGGTGGAGGAATGAACTGGGGGAAATTAAGTCCTTTTACTTTATGGACTTTTCAGTATCGTGATGATATGTTTGAGCGTTATCCATGGGATCCAGCAGGGTCTAACTGGAAAAGATACGGTTGGTTTTATTCTTTAGGAGATGTGCCTCGTGATCTTCGTTGGGGAAATAGAAGTTTGTCAGGGTTTAGAATAGATGCAGAGGATTTACCTCGTAACTATGAAGCTACTTTTATTTTTGGTAGAACAATAGGGATTTGGGAGAGTTATGTATATGATTTTCCTCAACAGACACTTGCTTTTAGGGTAGGGAAAAACTTCAAAGGAAAACATTTTGGAATCAATTACTTTAACCAATTTGGGTTTGGGGGGAGTAATAAATACAGAACGTTTGCAGCTGGAAAAGCCGGTGATCATCCTTGGATAAAAAGTTTGGCTACTATAAAAGATCCTTTAGGAGAGGCTCATGTAGAAAATAAAACATCTCAATTGGTGATGACGGGTGATTTGAGGTGGACAATAGGAGGAAAAGTAAGGTTGTATTCTGAAATGGGGATTGGTTCTTATTTGGATTTTGGTTATAGTCCAAAAGAAAATTACGATGTTGTTTTTGAAAAAGACAATACTGTAAGGAATAACCTGAAAAGTAGGTATGTGAGTCCGATATTATATGCAGAAGCAGATTTCAAGAAAGCATTTATTGGTTGGCCGTTTAAATTATCAGCGTTTTACGTAGGAAGGCACGCGGTCAATAATTCTGGAGCAGTGATTAACTCTTCTATAGAGTCGGCAGGTAATGGGCTTGGATTTGGGGGCAATAGTGAGTTAGCAGTTAATAACCAATTTTATTTTGAGGGCTTAATTACAGAGGTTGGACAAATTACAAATAATAGAGCAGGGGTTAATCTACAATCAACAAAGAAATTTGGCAAACTGATTATGGAGTTTGGTATAGGGGCTCAGCAAGAGCTTGTGAACTTGGGTGCGTCAGAAAATGATACACTAGACAATGGTTATAAATTAAATAGACAAAGGCCAGGTAATGTAGGGAACTCTGTAACGCTTTATCATATAGTCAACCAATACCAAAGAAGTAGGTTTGATTATAACAATAGATTTTACGGTCCTTATGGTCGTTTGATGGGAGACTTTCGTAGAGCTTGGGAAAATGTAGCTATTACAGATACTGTTGTAGATTATAAAAAGTCATACTCGATGATAGACTTGGGAGCGAAGTATAAAACAACCTTATTCAAAAAAGAAATCATTATATCTGCCTTTGTGAGAGCCAACTCGGTGCAAGAGAAAATTTCTCCAATCCCAGTATTTAGTGACAAAGCATTTGTGAGACAGTGGTATGAAGAGTTGATTACTTTTTATCATGTAGCCCCTAAGTGGACGATTATTGGTTTAATATCATCTGAGCAAGTGAAGGGTAATTTGCGTACTGAGTTGGCTGTTGTCTCAGATAACGATGAAGACAACGGAGATGTTTTGATAAGAAGTGACTTACATCCAGCAGGAGAGGGAGAAAAGGTGAACTTAAACGGAAGAGAGGTTTATATCAATAGAAGTGATGACCCTACAGCGGAAATTATTAAAGCCAAAGCAATTAATCAATTGGGCATGGCTTACGGTATTGGGTTTGATTATGACTTTACAGATAACGCAAGTATAGATGTGAGATACAGATGGATTGATCATAAAGATTATAATTTCATAAGAGATGTCTTTCAGGGACATGACCTTACAGTTGAAATGAAAGTGTTCTTCTAAAAAAAGGAGAAAAAAAATTGATTAAAAGAATATTTAGAATTGTATATATATAATAAGATGAATAAAAAATTAATACTATTAGGAAGCTTTATAGCGATGGTTTTTAGTGCTAATGCTCAGAAAGCAGCGGGAGGATATTTTAGTGGTACTGCTCGTGCTTTAGTAGAGAGTAGAACAGTTTTAGATACGCTGGGTGTAAAGGATGGTGCAACCACAGGTGGTTACACTTTGTTTGATTTGGGTATTAATGCAGTAAGGAACGATGTGATTAAGGCAAGTGCTGTTCTTCGTGTAAAAAACGAGTTTGGTGGTTTCTTTGGTGATGGTGTATTCTTTGAATTCAGACAAATGAGGCTAGAAGGACTTATTGGTGAAGTAATTAAATACCAAATAGGTGATTTAGACTTGTTACAAACGGAATATACATTATACAATAATGACATTGGATTTAATAAATATGAATCTGAATTATTCTCTATGAAACGTGATATTATCAATTATGAAAATTTTTATACAAAAGATAACACTTGGAGAACTCAAGGGGTAAACTTGTATACGACTTTTTTGTTCAAAAAAGCAATTGATAAAATGAAAGTAAGGGTACATGGTAATCGTGTAGCTGGTACAAACCTTGCAGGTACTCCAGATAGATTCATGTATGGTGGAGATATTAGGTTCATTAGAAAAAATCATGAGATAGGTTTTCATGCTAATAATGTACAAGACTTAGCTAAAACATTGATTAAGTCAGCAATTGATTATGACAATCAAGTATATACGGGTAATTTTAAATTAATATTACCATTGGCACAAGATAGGTTCAAAATTGGATTTGATGGTGAAGCGGGGATTTCTCAGATGAGTATGCAACGAGGAGATTCTACTAAAACACTTGAAGGTGGGTTTGCTGATATTGGTTTAGTAGCTACTTACAAACCTTATGGCTTAAAAGCAAGAGTAGCATACAGAATGGTAGACGCTCACTTTACTAGCCCTGCTGCACAGACAAGAAGAGTATATGATTATAATAATGCAACAAGGTTGTTTGGCTATGATCAAGACAACGAGATATCCCCTTTTGGTATCAACAGGGTAGTGGCGTCTTACGATAGGCTGTCACAAGAAACGGGGCTGTATAATTCTAAAACATTATCTACTAGCTTGATGGCGTATAACCCAATATATGGTAATGCATTGCCTTATGGTAAAGCAACACCTAATAGAGCAGGGCTTGATATTAATATTAGTTTAGAGGACTCAACTAAAATCTATGACATCACATTAAATACAGCCTTACTAAATGAGATAAATCCAGAAAATGCTGATGCAATAGGGAAAGATTTAAGAAATTTCTTTGTTGTGCAAGCAGGTGCTAAAATTAATATCCATACTTTATTAGGGGAGCAGAATACAATGGCTGTTTCTGCTGGATTGAGTAGAGAGACAACAACTAGATCAGGTAATACTGCGGTAGATTTCGCTACTTCTAGTGTAGATTTTGGTCTTGATTTAGAGCCGTACAAACGTTTGCACTTCTTATTGGGTTATAAAACAATTGTGGCCAAAGGTAATGAGTACATTATTGGTAATACGCAACACAAGACGGATGAGTATAATGATTATACGCTATCGGCGACTAATACAGATATTGACACAAAAGACAATATATTTACGGTAGGGTCTAAATTTATCTTTAGCGACAATACTTTTTTTGCTGTACAAGGGAACTTCTCGCAGTATGACGGTAATGAGCATTTGATTAATAATCCTACTAATAATTGGAAGTATAACATGAATCAAGTTTATTTCTTGTATTCTCAAAAATTCTAAGACTATGAAAGAATTAAAAAAAAGTATACTACTAATATTATCTTTAATGAGCTTTTGGGCTTGTAAAACGGATAAGAATGAAATATTAGGTGCACAGATAAAAGCTGCTTCAGCAGATTTTAAGATTCTGGCTCCCTTTTCGGTCAGTAAGAAAAGTATCGTTTTTTCAGTCGATAAACCAAGCAATAAATATGGTTGGATAATGAAAGAGGATTCGGTGGTTGTCTCTGCGGAATTTAATGAAGAGGTAACTGCCACTATTAGCATTAAGGGCTTAAAGTCTGGAGCAATTAGAAAGTTCAGAGTTACCGCAAAAAAACTTGATATTAATAATGTCAGTTGGAGAGGTGAGCATGAAGGATTTTATTTTTTCAGAAAAGAAAAAGCCCTAGTGACTTATCATATAGAAGGATATAAAGGAGAGATTGATGATGACACTATAACTATTCAAGGTCCTCAACTGTACCGATCAGGGCGTAATTTTGCATTGCCATCATGGAGTTTAGAGGAATATGACTTACCATTTATACCGCCTAGAAATTCGGCTTATGGAAATGATGCTGTAAAAGGAACTCATTATAATGAAAGTGGTATTGAGACAGGAATGGATACACCTAACGGAACAAGGTTGTTCAGAATTGAGAGTTCTCAAACTCAAAAAACAGGGTTTCTTAATATGGGGCATACTTTTGAACTTAAGGATGTTGGAGGAAAAGGAAAATATAGATATTTTGTAAATTCATCTAACCCAGACAGTGTGTATTACAATATGTATATATATTCACCATCTAATAAACCTGAAACTAAGCTGATTGTAGTAATAGGGGAAATAGATATTGATAAAATTGAATTTACAAGTGGATCAGGGACAACAGAGAAGTACACAAAGAGGCATGATAGGAAAAATCATGATAGAAAGTTATTAACAATTCCTATGAATTTCACTGGATGGAAATTGTTTTCGTTTAGATATTCAAATATTCCTTTTTCTACTAATAAATTATACGGAGGAAATGGAAATAAGATTAATCAACCTCAATCAGCAACAATGATAGATTTTAATTTAGAAGGAGAAATAGCTGGTCATCATGTGGTTTATGTAGATTTCCCTATTATTACTTATGGGGGTCCATTTGATCCTACAATTCTTAAATAATTAAAGAGCAGAGAGCAATTAGCAGATGAATAAAAGAATGAAATTAATACAACTATCAATATTGACAGCTTTAACCTTGTTTAGCAGTTGTGCTGGATTAGAGAAAATCACTTTGTTTCAAGGAAATAAAAAGAAACCTGTAGGTGTAGCAGCACTCTCGTATCACCAAGGTGACTTAACAGCCTTGGACTGGAAAACGAAAAAAGGAGATAATGTGATTCAAAAGGGGTCTAATATTATCTTAAATAAAGTTAGTGGCGCTAATCGTAATACAGTATTAGAGTTAGATGTAGAAGATTTAGACTTTAGAGGTGATTTGGCAGTGGTAATTTTAGCAAGAGTTACAGAAGGTAAGAGCACTAAACTTAGACTAGAGCTAATTGATGATGAAGGGCATATTGCCAATGGGAAAGATTTGTCCCGTATTATCACTGTAACAGACGGTTATGCAGAGTATGTTTTTAAAACATTAGGTTCTTTTACTCAGCTGAGTCCAGAAATAGCAGATGTAAATGCAGGGAATATTAAAAAAATACGATTTGTATACGCACCTACCCGAAAAAACTATACGTCTACAATAGATTTTGCAGAGATGAAAATACGTCTAGGGAATGAGTCTAAAAAGAAAAAGGGTGGTGTCAAAGGAAAAAATGGTGGTATGATAGCCGATTTTTCTAAAGGTAAGACAAAGGGTTGGATGACTACTGGTGCAGGTTTGAGTATAGGGAAAAGTAAACATTCTTTGCGTTTAGAAGCAAGAAATATAGGTCCTCAATATCAATCAGTATCTAAAAAGATTGAATTAATTGATTTATCTAATCACCAATTGATTAGGGTAAGAGCCAAAGTGACAGCGAGTACCATTATCCCTTTCTTGAGGTTGGACTTTACAGATGTAAATGGGGCTGTAACAAATAAGTTTCCTCGTTGGGTGGCATTAGATACCATCGGTAACGCCAGTGCTATTTCATCGGGAAATGGAGGTTATGTCGTGAAGGATGGTGAAGTAATTATGGACAGGGTAGATTTGTCAGAGGCACGTTATATCGACTATTTCTTTGATTTAAAAGGTAGATTTTCTCAATCATACCCTAAGCCATTGACTTTGGATATACAGCGTATTAATAAGCTGTCTTTATTCATCAATCCGGGCTTTATAGAGTTCTCTGGAAATGTCTACATACAACAAATAGAGGCAATTGAACGTAGATAAAATTGAACGTAGATAAACTTGTAGGGTTGATATAATATTATATATTTGTAAATAGGTTGTTAAATTAAATTATAGAAATGATGAAAAAAATATTACTAAGTGTTGCTTTATTAGCATCAGCTATAGCTAGTGCTCAGGTAACCTTTACAGACACTACTTGGAAGATTGATTTTGCAGGATGGACAGATAAAACTGTTGCTAGTGTAGCTTGGGCGCCAGGTTGTGATGGGGATAATAGTCTTAAAACGTACACCGCTGATACAATTAAAAATGGTGGTTTAGAAATTAAAACTACAGGAGAGCAAGAAGGTTGGGAAAAAGTAACAATTGCTATTGTAGATGTAGATGGATTTCCTATTACTGTAGATTTATCTAATAATAAAACTGCTCAAATAGTAGTAGAAACTAGTGTGGCTGGCGTCGAGTTTTTAGCAATACTTGGAGATGGTAAGGCTAAACATTGTGCTGCTTTTGATCGTGTGTTAGCGGATAATACTCCAGCTATTATTACTACATTAGGTCAAATCAATACACCTCTTTCGCTTAATAGTGCATCAGGTATTCCATGGGATTGGAAAGTCTTTCCTTACACAGATAGAGGAGGAGATGCCTGTTATCCAGCTGAAGGACAGTATATAGATTCTACTACAATTACTACTATTAATCTTTACTTTAGAAACCCTGGTGGTGGTGATAATAACGGTTGCGCTGGTGGAGTTGGTAAATCAATTGCAGGTACATTCAAAATTAAGTCAATTACATTAGGTGAGTCTATTCCAGACCCATTTACTGCTGTCATTACTGAGACAGTAGATGCTGGAAATAAAGTTGATGTTTATGAAATGTCATTTGTAGGTGCAGCTGACGATGCTAATGTATCGGCTTATGCTAATGTAGGTTTTGCTCCAGGTTGTGATGATATCAATACTAATGGTAAAACGTATGCTGCTGAAGTGAAAAATGGTGCATTAGAGATTACTACTACTGGTGAGCAAAAATTTTATGAACATGTAGAAATTAAAATCGTAGATGCTTTAGGTAATCCTAAAACATTAGATTTATCACACCCAGATAAACAAGGGATTTTGATTGAATTAGAATCAGATGTTGCTATCGAAGATATGATGGTTGTATTGGCCGATGAAGCTACTATACATTGTGATCCTACTAAGATTTGGCAAGTGCCAGCAGACAATAATCCTGTTCTTAAAGCAGCAGTACCTGCAGGAGTAAGTACAATTACTAATTTGACTGATGATATACCAGGTAATGATTACGGAGTAGGTGGATTTGACTGGAAAGTATTTGCTACACCAGATATGTTAGCTTGTTACCCTGCTAATGGTCAATTTGTTGATTCTACTAAGGTCTCTGAGATTTGGGTTTACTTTAGAAAAGCTGTTGAAACAGATAATGGTTGTGATCCAATTTCAGGAGGTGGTCAATCAGTAGCCGCTACTGTCAAAATCAAGCGTATTGTATTGGGGCAAGATCCTGCAATTGGATTTGATGAGTTTGTATCTAACGAAGCTACATTCTCTGTATTTCCTAATCCAGTATCAGAAGGTGTGATTAACTTCTCAGAAAACTTAGATTTAGTTGAGCTTTACAACGTACAAGGTAACCTTGTAAGAACTGTTGCTAACACTAATAAAATGAATGTAAAAGGTTTAGATGCTGGAATGTATATCATCCAATCATCTAAAGGATATAAAAGAGTAGTAATCAAATAGTATTACTTCATCTTAAACTCAAAAGCCTAGCTTCTTTATAGAAGCTAGGCTTTTTTTGTTGTAAAAAGGATTGTTTTTTATAAATGAGGACTTAAAAGACTTTTTAACTGAGCTAATCTCATTCCACCAGCTTGTTGTACTACTTTCTTGCCGTCTTTAAAGAGGATAAGAGTAGGGATACTTCTGATAGAATATTCCCTAGAGAGACTGGTATGCTTCTCTGTGTTAATCTTTACGATTTTAACCTTGTCTCCTAGTTCGTTTTTAAGTTTTACTAGTTCTGGTGCCATTGCCTTACAAGGACCACACCAGTCGGCGTAGAAGTCTACCAATACAAGAGGGTGGCTTTCTACAAGTTTATTAAATTTTGACATATTATAATAGTTGTTGTTTTATTGAAAACAGAAGTACTTACAAAATAGTTTCTTTTGTCTCAAAAAAATCGAGGGATAAGCATTGGAGTGTTTTTTATATACTCCTTGTATGGCTGTCCAAACTCTACGATGAGCTTCTTTTCCTCTAGTTTTGTTCCTATTATTAAGTACGTAGTAATAGCAGTAGCCATAATTAAACTAGTACTATTGAGATTGCTGAAGAAATATCCCCAGACAATTAAGAGAGAGGCTGAGTAGAGTGGGTGTCTAACGTGTTTGTTTAAGCCAGCGGTATTGAGTTTGTTGGCTTGTGATTGTTGTTTGTAATCAAGCCCTAAAAACTCAGCACTGCTATAGTTTTTGAATGCAAAATAGCCTAATAATAAACCGCTTAATAATATTCCGTAAGCAATGATTTGAACCAACATATTGATAGGAAAAAAAATAGGGTCGTTGATACTGTTTTGGTAATACAAAACAGGTAAGAGAGAGATTATCGCAAATAGATTATATCCAATCCTGTAAAGTGGGAATAGATTAGTAAGAGTGTTTTTCACCTTTCTCTTAACTGAGTCACTCGCCAAAACACTGTGTATTACAAAATACAATCCCCAAGCTAAAAAAAGGTAGACAAAGTCCATTTTATTGGTAAGGAATAGTTTTTAGGACATGAGAGATGGCTTTGATTCTAGCCTTTGATTTTTGGTTAGCATCAATAATCTCCCATGGTGACACGTCTGTGTCGGTGAGTTCAAACATTTTCTTTTTATACAATGTGTAATCATCCCACAGCTCTTGAGCTTTTTTGTCTACGGCTGTTATTTTCCATTGTTTCAAAGGGTTTTTTTGCACTTCTTCAAACCTTTTAGCTTGTTCTTTTTTGTCAATTGAGAAATATAATTTTATCAAATAAGTGTCAGAGTCGATAAGCATTTTTTCAAAACCGTTGACTTGTCCCATAAACGTATCATATTCCTTTTGTGTACAAAACCCATTTACAGGTTCTACAACGGCTCTGTTATACCAACTTCGGTCAAAGAATACAATTTCTCCAGGCTTAGGTAATTGGTTGATATAACGTTGAAAAAACCATTGTTGGCTTTCATCTTCCGTAGGAACACCTAGGGCAACTATTTTGAAATGCCTAGGGTTGATATATTCAGTCGTTCTTCTTATTGCACCACCTTTACCGGCGGCATCTCTTCCTTCATAGATGATAACTATCTTTTTTCCTTTGCTAATCACCCATTCCTGAAGTTTGATTAGCTCTGTTTGAAGTTCTTTGAGTTCGTTTTCATACCGTACCTCTTCTAATGCCTTTTTGAGATTAATTCGTTTACTTTTAAATAAAGCTTTTAACCCTAGTTTAGAATTTAATAAATCGACTTCCTCGTTTGTTAATGGTTTATTTATCATGGTGACTTAGGTCTTTATATGTCAATTTGAACTGCACTTCTATGGTATTTCATAATTACATTAGGGTCAGGTAATAGCTCTATATTTGCCTCTCCCTTACCGTCATAATCAAATTGAGAAAGGATGTACCTCATACTTTCCAATCTAGCTTCTTTCTTATCATTTGTTTTTACAATAACCCAAGGACAGAAGTTTGTGTGGGTCTTATTGAACATTTGTTCTTTATAATAAGTATAGCTATCCCATAAGTTTTGACCCTCTAAATCTACAGGGCTAAATTTCCATTTTTTTAATGGGTTTTCCAGACGAGAATCAAATCTCTTTTTTTGTTCTTCTTTGGAAATTGAAAACCAAAATTTAATAACTTTGATACCGTCTTCATATAAAAGGTGTTCAAACTCAGGTACTTGCACCATGAATTTTTTGTATTGTTTATCTTCACAGAATCCCATTACAGGCTCTACTACTGCTCTATTGTACCAGCTTCTATCAAAGAATACAATTTCACCAGGATTGGGGAGTTGTTTAATGTATCTCCTAAAATACCATTGCCCTTTTTCTACAGGTGTGGGTCTACTGAGGGCAACTACCCTTGATGATCGAGGGTTTAAATGTTCTTTAAATCGTTTGATAGAACCACCTTTACCAGCGGCATCTCTACCTTCAAAAATAACCACAACTCTCATTTTGTTTTTAGAAATCCATTGTTGAAGATTCACTAACTCAGTTTGTAGCTTCTCTAACTCAATTTCATATTTTAAATTCTTGAGTGATTTTTTGATTTTAAACTCATCTTCTTTTGCGAAATCTATTAAATCTTTTCTAATTTTCGCTTTTAGTAATTGATCTGAATTGAATCCCATGCCTTGTTCTTTTCTTTTAGGAAAGGTTATTTTAGCTTTTTTGCTATTGACACAAGTTAAGAAAAAAACACTAAAAATATAGTTTTAAAGTCACTAAAGGCTATGTAGTGTAAAGAATCATCTAAAAATAGAGGTATTGTTAGATTGAGATTTTTAATTTTTGACCAATTTCTAAATTGCTAGAGCGAAGTTGGTTGATTTTTTTAAGCGTAGACACTGAGATGTCTTTTTTCTTACTGATAGACCATAATGTATCTCCCTTTTTTACGATATACATACTGTTGCCAGTTTGTTTTTCTTTAATAGTAACTATACTAGGATTTTTTACCCGTAATTTTTGTCCTGTTTTTATGATATTTCTACTGCCAATTCCATTCCATTTTTTTAGTTGTGCGGTAGAAATCCCGTGTCTTCTCGAAATGGTAGAAACTGCATCCCCTCTTCTTACTGTGTAATAGTTACCGTATGTTTTTTTAGTAATTACTTTATTAGACTTGGTTGATGGGTGACTAGTCGTATATTTACTTTGGCTATAAACAACAAGTCGTTGACCAGGGTAGATGATGTTTCTTTTTCCGATATTATTCCAAGCACGAAGCTTACTAATACCAACATGATGTTTCTCCGCAATTTTCCCCAAGTTATCTCCCCTTCTTACTTTGTAATACGTTTTGATAACGACTTTTTTAGGGTCTTGTACTGGTTGCACATTGACAGCAGATATGATTTCAGTATGCAAAGAGTCAAACAAGTGTTTTTTTCTAATAGGAAGTCTTAAAGAATAAATTTGCCCTGTTTGCGGAACTACCTTTTCTTTTATTTCAGGATTTAAGAAAGCGATTTCTTCTTGACAAACATTAAGACGGTTAGCTAAGATATCAAAATTAATCAAGGTAGATTCTTTTGATTCGAAATGCTTATAAGGGATTCCAATTTTACTGGCGTGTATATTGTGTTCTTTATGAAACCTAAAAGTGTAGTTAACTGCCATAAAAATAGGGACATAACCTCTGGTTTCTCTTGGGAGGTAATTATAAATCTCCCAGAATGTTTTTTTATAACCCGATCTTCTGATTGCTTTTCGGACATTGCCAGGACCGCAATTATAAGCTGCTAATGCCAATTCCCAATCATTATACATTTTATACAATACTTTTAAATAACGGCAAGCGGCTTCCGTTGCTTGATATGGGTCCATCCGCTCATCTATGTAGTAGTTGTAGTTGAGTCCATAAAACTTGCCTGTGCTCGGCATAAACTGCCAGAGACCTAATGCCCCAGCGTGAGATTTTGCAGTTGGACGTACACCTGACTCTACAATTGTGAGGTATTTGAGATCATCAGGCATATGATGTCTTTTGAGTGCTTCTTCAAAAATATGAAAGTAAATATTTTTTCTAGCGATTATTTTTTTCGTGTAAGAGCGTTTGTGTAAAGTGTACATATCTATAAAGGCACGTACTTTATCATTAAAGATCAAAGGCATATCTGAGTCAATACTAGCTATACGAGCAGCGATAACACTGTCTGGTTCATCAGGAGCATAGTCAAAGTTTTGAAGCAAATTGTTTTGCCCAAAGCTAGGTAAAATACACCATAGTGTGAAAAGAAAAGAAAATAGTACTTTCATGTTTTTCGTTGATAACTATATCTCTACAAGCTATCAAAATAATTAGAAAAAGACAAGAGATTTTCTTCATCAAACGCTTTTCCAATTATTTGTAGTCCTATAGGCATACCTGATTTGTCTTTACCATTAGGAATCGAGATAGCAGGTAACCCGCACAATGAAGCCTGTACCGTAAATAAATCGGCGAGGTACATAGAGAGTGAATCTGCTTTATCTCCAATATTCCATGCTGTAGTGGGAGCAGTCGGGCATATAATATAATCATACGAAGATAAAATGCTATTTGTTTCATCCTTGATGAGGCGGCGTAGTTTTTGTGCTTTGGCATAGTAGGCATCAAAATAGCCAGCACTAAGTACAAAAGTCCCTAGCATAATTCTTTTTTTCACCTCTTTTCCAAAACCTTCTGAGCGTGATTTTTTGTACATCGACATCAAATCAGTTGTTTCAGCACTACGGTGACCGTAACGCACTCCGTCAAACCGTGATAGGTTAGAGCTTGCTTCGGCTGTAGTCAAAATATAATAAGCGGGTAAAATATATTCTAAATTATCAAACTTAATAGGCTCTACGGTGTGTCCTGAAGACTTAAGTTTTTCGATAGCTAGTTTTGTTTGTGTAGCCACTTCATCTTGCAAACCTTCCCCAGTAATTCCATTTTCTAGGTAGGCAATACGAAGTTTTTGAGGTTTATTGTTGATAGAAGCTAAGTAGTTAGGTACGGGATTTTGTGAAACCGTAGCATCAAACTCATCCTTTCCTGCCATTACCTCAAGTAGTAGAGCATTGTCATGAATACTTCTTGAAAATATTCCGATAGTATCAAAAGAAGAAGCATAAGCAATTAATCCATATCGTGAAATACGAGAGTAGGTAGGTTTTAAGCCATAAATCCCGCAAAAAGAAGCAGGCTGTCTTACTGAACCTCCAGTGTCAGAGCCAAGAGAAGTCAAGCACATGTCGGCTTGTACGGCTACCGCAGATGCTCCAGAAGAACCTCCAGGTACTTTGTTAAGGTTGTCCGCATTTCTTACAACTCCATAAATAGATTTCTCATTAGAAGACCCCATCGCAAATTCATCACAACCCTGTCTTCCAATTACAATTACATCTTCAGTAAGGATACGCTCGATAGCAGTACCAGTAAACTGGGATTCAAAAGTTTCTAATATTTTACTTGAAGCAGTAAGTTTATGGTCTTTATGACACAATACATCTTTAAGCCCAATTACCATTCCTGCTAATTTTCCAGCAGTTCCAGCTTTTATTTTAGTGTCAACCTCTTTCGCTTTTTGAATCGCTTCTTCGGTATATACTTCTATAAAAGCATTTAGATTAGACTTCTCGCTAATATTGTCGAGATAATATTTTACTAAGTCAAGACAAGTAAGTATGCCTAATTGAATGTCTTTTTGGACTTCTAAAAGTGAGTTGTATCGTTTCAATCTATTGTAGGGTTAATCTCTGCTGATAGGTTTTTCTTGATCGCTGCTCTCAATTTGGTCTTTCACCTCTTTGGTAGCGTCTTTAAACTCGCGAATCCCTTTCCCTAAGCCTCTTGCTAATTCAGGGATTTTCTTTCCGCCAAAAAAGAGAACTATAGCCAAAACGACTACAATCCATTCCCAACCACCAGGCATACTAAATAACAATGTATTATTCATAATTTTGTAGATTATTACCTTACAAAGGTAGTGATATTCTACCTTAATTCTAATAAATAATTCTAAAAGAATATTTGGAATTAGAGCTATAAATAGAATAAAACAATATCTTTGAACTGCATTATGCAGGTGTGAGCTATGAAAAAAAATAAAGGGTCTAAAAAAAAAGTGATTAATAAAGAGGTTGATAAACCTGCTAAAGGTAAAATGAAAATCGCACATAATTTTATTTTGCTAGCAGTTACTTTTTTCTTGATTACCCAACTTAAAAGCCATAATAGGGGTTATGAGTGGGTTTTTGATACCCTTGTAAAGGGAGGATTGGCATCAGTAAAGAAGTATGAGGCATTGACAGAAGTTCAAAAAATGGAAGCGAAACTAGGCTATACAGGTAGTTATTTCAATTATATAAACAAACAAACTCCAGATACCGCAATTATTATAATGCCACCTAAAGAAACCCTTCAAACAAAAGGAAAAAAGATTAAACTAGATAGATATATTACTGGAAGACATTGGTCTAATTACTTCGTTTACCCTAGAAAATTTGTTTACGAAGATGAAAAGGAAAATTTCCCTGTTTTGTACAAAAAAGCAACCCATGTTGCCATTATGTATGCTTGGGGTTATCATTTGTTAGATTATCAGGTAGAAGGAAAAGTTGATTTTACTGTTTTGCCAATTAAAAGAAATAAATAAAGGATGAGTTGGTTTTTAGTTTTTGTATTGGGCTTTGTTTTCATAAACGTGATTGCTTTTAGAGTATCTATTTTAGAGAAATTAGGTTTTTCTATTCCCATAGGTATCGGGCTTAATACCTTGTTTCTGATATTGATTGATATGGCAGGAGTGGCAATTAATAACAAGACTACCATATTAGTGATGAATATTGTTTTGTTACTTGTGGTCTTGGGTTTGTTTTTTGTTAGAAATAAAGATTGGGTTAAGAACTTTAAATTGGATCTGAAAATAGATTGGAATTTATTCAAAAATATTAACCTAGGCTGGCTTTTGTTACTAGGTTTTTTATTCTATGTGATTTATGGGATATCAACAAAATCACTGTTTTGGCCAGTATATATATACGATAGTGCAGCGGGTTATGACTTCATAGCTAAAGCAATATTTAGAGAAGGAAGTTTTGATAATTCTATTTTTGATCCAAACTATCCGTTGTATTCTGTAAGAAGTGTTTATCCACCATTAGTTCCTTTAGCATTTAGTATGGCGTATGTTTTTGGGGGACTTTCGTCCAAGATAATCGGTGTATTCTTTTATTGCTCTACCTTTTTAGTTTTTTATTCTTTTATTAGAAAATATGTAACGGATTATGCCGCAGCATTATTTGCTTTATTGTTAGCCATTTCTCCAGAATTTGCTGCTTTCTCAGCATTGTCATCACCCAATCCACCGTGTACATTTTACGCCTCTATGGGCTTGTTGAGTATGTATGTATGGTATAAAGATGGTGAGCAAGGTTATTTTAACCTAGGAGTTTTTAGCTTGATGCTTGCTATGTGGACCAGGACTGAATCTATAATGTTTGTTGCAGGAGGTGGTTTTTTAGTTTTGTTAAATGTAATCAAAACCAAAAAACATATTCGCTTGGCTTATTATAGTTTTATTCCGATGTCTGTATTCTTTTTTTGGCAATGGTACCTGAATAATGTTTTAGAAACAACAAAAACAAATCCTATTGTAGAACACCTAGCTTGGGATGGAGATAAACTAGCAAGAATGATGAAGCAAGTAAGTGATGTGACTTTCTCTACGCAGTATTACGGCATTACAGTGTTTCTGTTTTTGATATTAATTTTATTAAATGCCTACTATATATATAAGGAAAAGGATAGTTTAGTACTACTCATTACCATTTTCATCCCGTGGTTATTATATATGGCTATTTATTATATAATCGATACGGATTACAAAGAAGGGTCAGTTGCTTGGATTGGTGCAGGTTATAAAAGAGGGTTCTTCTATTTCTTGCCTCTGATGTTGTTTTATGCGGCTAATAACAAAATAATGAAAGCAGTATTTAAAAATGTAACGAAGATATAATGAGTTTTACTTACTAAATATGTTATACTTTAATATACAGTAAAGAGCCCTAACCCCATCTTTGTAGCTAATTTTCTTACCCTCTTCATAAGTTCTTCCATAATAAGAGATACCTACTTCGTAGATTCGTATATTTGATTTTCGGGCTATCTTAGCAGTTACTTCTGGCTCAAATCCAAATCTTTTTTCTTTCAAATTAAGAGATTGTATGATTTTTGTATCAAATAATTTGTAGCAAGTCTCCATATCTGTAAGGTTAAGATTGGTAAACATATTAGAAAGAAAAGTTAAAAATTTGTTGCCTATTGTGTGCCAAAAGAATAATATACGATGAGGGTGACTTCCGATGAATCTACTGCCATACACAACATCTGCAAACCCTGATAAGATAGGTTTTAATAATAAATTGTATTCATTTGGATCATACTCTAAGTCTGCATCTTGGATGATTGTATAATCCCCTTTGGCTTCTTTTATTCCAGTATGAAGTGCTGCCCCTTTCCCTTTGTTTTTTTTGTGGCTAAAGTATCTAATGTCTAGCTCAGGATTTTCTTGGATATATTGTTGTAAAACTACTTCGCTATTGTCTGTAGAGAAATCATTAACAATAATGATTTCTTTTTGAATATCTTCAACTAGAGTAATCTCCCCAATTTTATTAAGAATTAAGTGGATTGTTTTTTCTTCGTTATAAACAGGGATGATAATAGAAAGTAAACGAGACATATCTTACAGAGTTGATTAGGAAAGAATTATAAACGTAAATATTGGATAAATAAGAGACTTATCAAAGAAACAGTATTAGTCTTTAATAAAGTTAATGACCATGTCAAAGAATACTTTTGGCTGTTCAGCATGTAGCCAATGCCCTGCATCTGGGATAGTTTTAATTGCTGATTGATTAAAGTACTGTGAAATAATCATCTCGTCTTCCGTAGCGATGTAACCAGAATTTCCACCACGAATAAATAGAATTGGAGTTGAAATAGTTGAGTCAGGGATTTGAGCTTCTCCTATGATTGAGATATTTTTTGTGATTATATCAAGGTTCATCTTCCAGTTAAAACCTTTTGTAGCACGTTCGAGGTTTTGTAGTAAAAATTGTCTTTCGCCAACTCCGTTTACATATTTTGAAAGAACTTCATCAGCTTCTTTACGAGATTTAATATTTTTTACATCAATTTCATTTAAGCCTTTTAGTATAGACTGGTGGTGAAGTCCATATTGACGAGGAGAAATGTCTGCAACGATTATTTTCTTAGCAATAGTTGGGTAATCCTGAGCAAATCTCATGACTGTTTTTCCTCCCATAGAATGCCCTAGTATAATAGGGGAAGCTAATTGCTGACTATCAATGATGTTTTTTAAATCTTGAGCCATTAGTTCATAGCTCCACTCGTCACTATGAGGAGATTTTCCGTGATTACGCTGGTCTACTGTAATGACATAAAGTCCAGCATCAACAAAATGCTTGGCAAGAGTTTGCCAATTATTCAGTGAGCCTAGTAGCCCATGTAGGATGATAAGTACTTGATTGTTACTATCACCAAAAGTTTTGTGATTTAATTTCATTGTGAAAAAAGGTGTGAAAAAGCCGTACTAGACGGCTTTTTTTTATTGTTTTTAGCAAAATTCTTTATAAACTTCTTGAAGATGTTCTGAAATCATTTCAGCACTTCTACCTTCTATATGATGACGCTCAATCATATGTACTAAGTTACCATCTTTAAATAAAGCAATGGCAGGTGATGATGGTGGGTAAGGTAGCATATGCTCTCTAGCAGTTTGTACAGCTTCTTTATGTACTCCCGCAAAAGCAGTAGATAAAGTAGTTGGTACTTTATCCTCATTTTTAAGTGAGGCAATTACCCCAGGTCTACAAGTACCTGCAGCACAACCACATACTGAATTGATTACTACAAGATTTGTTCCTTCTTTTTTAAGACTGTTTTCTACATCTTCGGCTGTGATTAACTCTTCAAAACCATTGGTTACAAGTTCTTGACGCATTGGTGCGACTAATTCTTCTGGATACATACTGTTGTTTTGTTTAATTGTTTTTCTTTCTTTTTTCTTAAATAGTCCAAACATGACTTTTCCGTTTACATAAAACCTAATTCTAGCTTTGCCGCATCTGACATGAATTCTTGTGAATAAGGAGGTTCAAAGGTCAAGTCAATTTGTACATCATTTACTTCTTCTAGTTTCCTGATTGACTCTTCTATATCAGCAGGGATTACTTCTGCCGAAGGGCAAGAAGGAGACGTAAGGGTCATTGTTACCTGAACATTATTCATCGGTAAGATGTTGATTTCATAGATAAGTCCTAGTTCATATACGTCCACAGGTATTTCTGGGTCGTATACCTCTTTTATTTGCTGAATTACTTTTGTTCTTAAATCTGTTTCTTCCATTTCTTTTATGGTGGCATGAGTTGTGCCATTTTTATTTTTAGGGGGCTTTCCCTTTCGCTATTTCGCTTTGGGTCGGGCTTTCGCTACTCATCCCAAAACTTCGCTCTGCTACGTTTTGGGATTCAGACAAACCGCTCTATCCCTAAGCCACACGCTCTGCGTGTTGTGTTGCGTGAGGGATCGCCGCGGCATCCTTTTTTATTTTTTTTCTATTTGTACTATATTTTGACAAGCTTAATATGACAAATAGAAAAAATAAAAAAGATACAGCAGAGAGCCCGACCTTGGTCACGCCCTTATTTTATTTATTGTTTTTGTAAATTAAGTGCAATTGCGTATAATTTTATTTGTTTAACCATTGCCAACAAGCCGTTTGCTCTTGTAGGGCTTAAGTGTTGTGCCATTCCTATTTTCTCAAGGAAATATAAGTCTGTTTTGATGACGGTTTCGGGAGTTTGGTTGTGTAGTACTTTAAGTAATAAGTACACAAGTCCTTTTACAATAATAGCATCACTATCAGCTTCAAACTGTGCTTTTCCATCTTTTAGGTAGCTATAAAGCCAAACTCTAGATTGACAACCTTTTATGATTCTGTCTTCAGTTTTGAATTCTTCGGCTAGTGGTTGTAGTTTTTTTCCTAATTCTATTATATAGGCATATTTGTCGCTCCAGTCTTCAAGTAACTCAAAGTCAGATATAATTTCGTCTTGTATTTCTTCAATATTCATTAGCGTAACATATTAATTACTTTGTTCAAAGCTTGTATGAAACAATCAATTTCATCCTTTGTATTGTATAAGCCAAAAGAGATGCGAGAAGTTCCCAAAATCCCAAAAAACTGCATAAGTGGTTGTGTACAATGGTGTCCTGTACGGATGGCGATACCTTGTTGGTCTAGCATAATTGCCAAGTCTTGGTGATGAATATCGTCAAACATAAAACTGATTACGCTGATTTTTTTTTCGGCAGTACCAATGATTTTGATACCTTCAAATTGTAATAGTTTTTTGGTAGCGTAAATCGTAAGTTCTTCCTCGTGTTTGATTATCGCATCTTTTCCGATGGTTTGGATATAATCTAAGGCTGATTTAAAGGCGATTACACCTGCAATGTTTGGCGTTCCTGCTTCAAATTTATAAGGTAAATCAGCATAAGTACTTTTCTGAAAAGTTACCTCTTTTATCATTTCTCCTCCTCCTTGGTAGGGAGGCATCACTTCTAATAATTCTTTTTTTCCGTATAGTACACCTACTCCAGTAGGCCCGTATAGTTTATGGGCAGACATCGCATAAAAATCACAGTCTAAATCTTGTACATCAATATTTAGATGAGAGCTTGCTTGAGCACCGTCTAATAATACTTTTGCACTTACTTGATGGGCTTTTTCTATTATTTCTTTTACTGGGTTGATAGTTCCCAAAGCATTAGAGACATAAGTGATGGCTACAAGTTTAGTTTTATTAGAAAGTAATTTTTGATATTCACTAAAGATGATTTCTCCTTTTTCGTTAATAGGAATCACTTTAAGGATGGCTTCTTTTTCTTCGCATAATAACTGCCAAGGTACAATGTTAGAGTGGTGCTCTAAAGTGGATATTATGATTTCATCTCCTTTGTTGATAAAGGATTTTCCAAAGCTTGAGGCTACAAGATTGATACTTGCCGTAGTACCTTGTGTAAAGATGATTTCATCTCTATGTTGGGCATTGATGAGTTTTTGTACTGTATCACGAGTAGTTTCATATTCTTGCGTTGCTTTTTCGGCTAAACTATGAATCCCACGGTGTATATTGGCGTTGGTAGTTGTATAATAAGTAGAGAGTGCGTCTATTACAGTTTGAGGCTTTTGAGTTGTAGCTGCATTGTCAAAATAAACCAAAAGTTTCTTGTTTACTTGTTGATTAAGTATCGGAAAATCTTTTCTTATTTTTTTGATATCAAACATTTACGCAAGTCTATTGGTGATTGTTTTCTTTATATTTTCCTGTAAGTCAGAGATTTTTATTTTCTCCACTACTTGGTTAGCAAAGGCTTCTACTAATAATGCCTTGGCTTTATTGGCACTTACTCCTCTTGATTGTAGGTAAAATAATGCCTCGGAATCTAATTGACCGATAGTACAGCCGTGCGAACAGCTTACGTCATCTGCCCAAATTTCTAGTTGGGGTTTAGCATTTATTTTGGCTGAGTCGGAGAGTAGTATGTTGTTGTTAGCTTGAAAGGCATTTGTTTTTTGAGCATCCTGTCTTACGAATATCTTACCGTTAAATACTCCGTTGGATTTATCATCCATAATCCCTTTGTAAAGTTCGTGGCTTTCGCAATTAGGGAATTTATGGTCGGCAATTGTATGATTGTCTACATGAGTATTGCCTTCAAGCATATACAAACCATTCATGTGAGATTCTATATACTCACCGTTTAAGGTGATATTAAGGTTGTTACGAATGATCTCACCACTGGTAGAAAAAACATTAGCGTAGCAAAAACTTTTTTCTGCTTGTGTCACTTGTGTAGTGCCTACTTGACTAGCTTGATTGTTATCGTTTTGTATTTTGTAATAGTTGAGCCTAGCATTTTTGGCAATGCTAATTTCAGTCAATTCATTAATGAAACTTTTATTCTCACCTATTGTGCGGTATATCATTGTGATATTGGCCTCTGAATTTTCTTCTGCTACAATAAGGTTGTGAGGGTAGGAGATAATATTTTGCTTACGTGCATCTGATATAAAATACACAATTGTATTATCACTTACGGTTTTGTTTTTTTCTATATGAATAAAAAAACCATCTTCAGAGAAAGCAAAATTTAAAGATGTGAAAGCGTCTTTGTTTTTTAGGCTTTTTCCATAGTATGTTTTAGCTATTGAATTGCTAGTCAAAGCTGTTTTAATTGATTCTATATGGATATTATCAGAGATGATTTGACTCATCCCGTCTTGATAAATACCATTAATGATGATGATTTTATTCCCTTCTAGGTCATCGTTTATGATTGACTTGATGTCTTCTTGTGTAATAGAGGGTTTGAGTGTACTGAAATCATTTTTAAGTACACGAGCAATATTTGTAAATTTCCATTCCTCATTGCGAGTAGTAGGAATCCCGATATCTTTGAAGTCCGCAAAAGCCTTGGCTTTATCAGGTTTGTTTGAAGTTAGTATTAACTGATCTATAAAGCTCATATCTTAGACTGTTTTAGTGTCTACTTCTTCTTTAATCCAGTCGTAACCTCTTTCTTCTAGTTCCAGTGCAAGTTCTTTACCACCTGTTTTCACAATTCTCCCATCGTATAATACGTGTACAAAATCAGGGACGATATAATCTAATAGGCGTTGATAGTGTGTGATGATGACAAAAGCATTCTCATCATTTTTATAAGTATTTACTCCGTTAGCCACAATGCGTAAGGCATCAATATCAAGACCAGAGTCTGTTTCGTCTAGGATAGCGAGTTTAGGCTCAAGCATTGCCATTTGAAACACTTCGTTTCTTTTTTTCTCCCCACCACTAAAGCCTTCGTTTAATGAACGGCTTAACAAAGATTGAGGCATATCTACAATCTTCATTTTTTCTTTCATCAACTTGAGGAATGTAACTGCATCAAGCTCTTCTTCTCCATGGTATTTTTTCGTTTCGTTTATTGCCGTCTTCAAAAAGTTAGTTGTATTTACACCTGGTATTTCTACAGGATATTGAAAAGCTAAGAATAATCCTTCTGCGGCCCTCTCTTCGGGTGCTAAATCTAGTAAATTAGTCCCTTCAAAATCTACGCTTCCTGCTGTTACTTCAAAATCTTCTCTTCCTGCCAATACAGAAGCTAATGTGCTTTTTCCTGCACCGTTAGGTCCCATTATTGCATGGATTTCCCCCGCTTTTATTTCTAAGTTTAATCCTTTTAGGATTTCCTTTTCTTCTACTTTTGCGTGTAAATTTGTTATTTTTAACATCTTAGATGTGATTATTCTTTTTAAGTTTATCCTACTGAGCCTTCTAGTGAAATGGCTAATAATTTTTGTGCCTCAACGGCAAATTCCATCGGAAGTTGTTTTAAAACTTCTTTAGAAAACCCATTTACAATCAACTCTACTGCTTTTTCTGTTCCAATCCCTCTTTGGTTACAATAGAATATTTGGTCATCGCCAATTTTGGAAGTAGTAGCTTCATGTTCAACTTGAGCAGTGGAATTATCAATGTTTATGTACGGGAAAGTATGTGCACCACATTGGTCTCCCATTAGCAAAGAATCACATTGCGAGAAATTCCGAATATTAGTAGCACCTTTAAATACTTTTACCTCGCCACGATAACTGTTTTGACTTTTTCCTGCCGATATACCTTTAGATACAATTCTGCTTTTGGTGTTTTTGCCAATATGGATCATTTTAGTTCCAGTATCTGCTTGTTGGTGATTATTGGTAACTGCTACCGAATAAAATTCCCCGATAGAATTATCACCTTTTAAAATACAAGAAGGATATTTCCATGTTACCGCAGAACCTGTTTCTACCTGTGTCCAAGCAATTTTGGCTCTATCACCATTGCAAATTGCTCTTTTTGTCACAAAGTTGTAAATGCCACCTTTTCCTTCTTTGTTACCAGGATACCAGTTTTGTACGGTGGAATATTTTACCTCAGCATCTTTTTCTACAATAATTTCGACAACAGCAGCGTGTAACTGATTTTCGTCTCGTTGCGGAGCAGTACAGCCTTCTAGGTAACTCACATAAGATCCCTCTTCTGCTATGATAAGCGTTCTTTCAAATTGTCCAGTCCCTTCTGCATTAATTCGGAAATAAGTTGATAACTCCATCGGACATCTTACACCTTTGGGAATATAACAAAACGAACCGTCAGTAAATACCGCAGAGTTTAGCGCTGAGTAATAGTTGTCTTGCACAGGAACTACTTTTCCCATGTATTTTTTAATGAGTTCAGGGTGATCAATTACAGCTTCACTGATGGAACAAAAGATAATCCCTAATTTTAATAAAGTATCCTTGAATGTGGTTTTGACTGATACAGAGTCCATTACAACATCTATTGCAATCGTTGGTCTTACTCCTGTTAGTCTTTTTTGTTCGTCTAGCGAAATGCCGAGCTTAGCAAAGGTTTCTAGCAATTCTGGATCTACTTCGTCAAGACTATCTAATTCCTTTTTTGGTTTAGGTGCGGAGTAGTATATAATGTCTTGAAAATCTATTTTTGGATAATTAACGTTTGCCCAATCTGGTTCGGTCATTTTTTTCCATTTAGCAAAAGCGTCTAACCTCCAGTCAAGTAACCAAGAAGGCTCGTTTTTTTTGGCAGAGATGAAACGAATAGTGCTTTCGTCCAAACCTTTAGGTGCTTGGTCAGCATCTATGTCGGTTACAAATCCATATTTGTACTCGGTGCCAGTAACTGTTTCTAAAAGCTGTTTTTCTTCTGCTTCTTTCATATTGAAAGCTTTGTTATTCGGAATAAGTCTAATTTAACATTGCAAATGTAATAAAAGTATACTTAAAAGAACACTTAAGAAGTAGATTATTTAAGAGTATTTCTGTAGAACTAAAAAAGCCATTAGTCGGCTGACTAATGGCTTGAAGTAGCGCCCCCGGCTGGATTTGAACCAACGACCAATAGATTAACAGTCTACTGCTCTACCGCTGAGCTACAAGGGCGTCTTGTTACCTTTTTGATAAGGTGATGCAATATTAAGGTTTAAAATTTATATTAGCAAATTCCGATTAAAAAATCTTAAAATAATTCCCAATAAAAATAATTGTAAACAAAGATAAAAATAACAAACCACTATAAGATAGTAGTTTGAGCCATCTTGGTGGAACATGACTACTTGGGAATTTTTTATTAAAAATAAGTTTGTGATTGAGATAGGCAGCAAATGGAGCAATTAAAAAAGAAAGCGTAGTGGCAGTATCTATTAAAGCTTTAAAATTAAAATATTTATTTCCCGTAGAAGGATTGGTGTTTGTGCTGAACCAAACAATAATTAATCCGCCTACAATCGTTAGTACCGTCCATATTTTGACATTTATTTTATTATTTTCAAACAAAAGGTTTGTAGTCTGCGTCATTCCTTTGGCGTAACCATCCACAAGAGTAAGAGACGTACCAAACATAGTAGAAAATATGGCACAAGCAATAATAATATAGCTCCATTGCCCAATATTAGCGGTAAACATGGTAACCAATTGATTAGCAAAAGCAATACCACTATTAGAAATTGCTTGACCACTTCCATGAAAAACATATGCTCCTAAAGTAAGAAAACAAATAGCTAAAACTACCGTAATAAAATACCCAATTTTAAAATCTAATAACGTTTCTTTAAGCGTAGGGTGGTAGTTAGTCTGTTTGATTCGCTCTTGAGTCCAGATAGAATGCCAAGCACTCATGTCTACACCCATTGGCATCCAGCCCATTAGTGGGACAATAAAAGTTAAGCCTGCCAAATTATATGGAGACACCTCTCTAAAACCTTCAACAGTTGCAGGCGTGCCATTTTTGAGCACAAAAAAAGTAGCTCCTAATACCGAAATCACTAATACTACTCCAATAACTTTAAGTGCTTGATCTAATACAGAAAATTCACCCATGAGCAGAAGAATAAGCACAATACTAGCCAATCCTAGCGTCCAAACCCAAATACCCGCATCCGAATGAAAAAGGTTAGCCATTAAGCCCGCTGTAATCATAAAAATAGCTCCAGTCACGATAAACATCGAGATAAGTGTAATAAATCCATATATGATAATCGGAAATTTTCCGAGTTCTCTATAACCTTGTAGTATGTTTTTTCCCGTAGCATTGGTGTACCGAGAAGCAAATTCAAAAAAAGGATATTTAACCAAATTAGCAAGAAGTATCAAGATCAATAGTTGAAATCCATAATCAGCTCCAGCACGAGTAGATTGTACCAAGTGAGAGCCACCAATACAAGTCCCCGCAAACATAATTCCAGGACCTAATGTTTTAAGGAATTTTTTTGTCTTATCGTTCATATTTTAAATTAATTTAAAGACCAATGTAAGTTATTTTGCTCAAAAAAACCCAGAAATAAAAAAAGATTTGGGCGTGCCACCATTCGCTTTAATCTGCATAACGCAGAGTGTTATGAAATTAAAAAGCTCATGTTGTCGTGCTTTCGCTACTCATCACATCGTGCTTCGTTCCACTACGCACAATGTGATTCAGACAGACCGCTCTATCACTCACGCGGAACCCGTTTTTTTTACTTATCCAATTTTGTGAGCTAACAAAAATCGCTAAAGCTATGTTTTATGAACGCCATTCTGCTAGAGAGTGAAGCAAAACACTAATGCCATATTACAATCAAAATGGTATAACGCAAAACAAACAAGCGAAGCTTGTGCAAAAGGGATCAGTCAGTGGACGAACACGGTAGCAGTGGCATCTTTTTTTACTTAAAACAATAACAAGAAAAAAAAAGATATAACGGAAATCCCGACCCTAAACGGAAATAAAGCGTTAGCGTAGTGGAAGTGTGGGTTTTGCTCTGATTTTGACCCTATGACATTCGTTTTTCAATAAAAAAACAGTAACTTGAAAACTTTAAATAAAATTTAAAATGACTAGCTGTCACTACGCCATATACAATGAAAAATTTTAAAGAATCGGCTAATTTTATATGGTCTGTCGCTGACCTGTTGCGTGGGGATTACAAACAATCGGACTATGGCAAAGTGATACTCCCACTTACGGTATTGAGAAGATTGGATTGTGTATTACAAAACACCAAAGAAAAAGTACTAGCTACGGCAAAAACCTTAACGATAAACAATGTTGACCCTGTTTTGAATAAAATAGCAGGTTATAAATTTCATAACCGAAGCAATTTTGATTTTGATAAGCTGGTAGCTGACCCCAATAATATCGCTTCCAATCTCCGTAATTATATCAATGGATTTTCGGAGGAGGCTCGTGAAATCATCGAGCAATTTGAATTTGAAAATCAAATCGCTAAACTCGATGATGCAAACCTACTTTTTATGGTAGTTAAGCGTTTTCAAGAAATTGATTTGCACCCAGAAACTATTTCCTCTATGGAAATGGGCTATATGTTTGAAGAGCTGATTCGGAAGTTTGCCGAAATATCTAATGAAACCGCAGGAGAGCATTTCACACCTCGTGAGGTCATTCGTTTGATGGTAAATATCCTCTTTTTGAATGACAGAGATATTTTAACTAAAAAAGGCATCGTAAAAACCATTTATGATTGCTGTGCAGGTACTGGCGGTATGCTTTCGGTGGCAGAAGAATACCTCAACGAACTCAATCCAAACGCTCGTTTAGAAGTTTTTGGACAAGAGCTAAATCCCGAATCTTACGCTATCTGCAAATCGGATATGCTCATAAAAGGGCAAAATGCTTCTAATATCAAACGAGGAAACTCGATTTCGGAAGACCAATTGGACAATCAAAAATTTGATTACCTGATTACCAATCCGCCTTTTGGTGTCAAATGGGACAAGATTTATAAACCTGTAAAAGAAGAACACGATAGTTTAGGACACGGTGGACGGTTTGGAGCAGGGTTACCTGCCAAGTCTGACGGTTCGTTTTTGTTTTTGATGAGCTTGATTTCTAAAATGAAACAAGATGATAAAGGCTCTCGTTTGGCAATTGTTTTTAATGGCTCGCCTTTGTTTTCGGGTTCACCGTCCAAAAACAAAAACGAAAGCTCGATTCGTCAATGGATAATCGAAAATGATATGCTCGAAAGCATCATCGCTCTGCCCAATCAGTTGTTTTACAACACGGGTATTAGCACCTATATTTGGGTGATTAATAACCGAAAACTGAGCGAACGCAAAGGAAAAGTACAATTGATTAATGCGGTAAATTTCTTTAAAAAGATGTCGAAATCGTTGGGGAGTAAACGTAACGAACTTTCGGAAGAGCATATCAAAGAGATTACCGAAATCTATGGCAACTTTGAAGCAGGGAACTACTGCAAGCTATTTGATAACGAAGATTTTGGTTACAACAAAATTACTGTAGAACGACCTTTGTACGAAAACGGAGAAAAGGTTACCGACAAAAAAGGAAACCCAAAACCTGACAGTAAACTACGTGATTCCGAAAGCATACCGCTCAAAGAAGACATTGCCGACTATATGGCTCGTGAGGTATTGCCACACGTACCCGATGCGTGGATAGACGAAAAGAAATCGTTGGTGGGGTATGAAATCAATTTCACCAAGTATTTTTATGAGTACAAACCGCTTCGCTCTTTGAAGGATATAAAAGCCGACATACTGGCTTTGGAAAGTGATGCAAATGGAGGAATTAAAAATGTGTTGGCGTGATGCAACTATTTTTATTAAATAAAAAATCAAAATTAATGCTGTGTTTTTTTTACAAAAAAACGATAAATAATTTCACTATTTTTTTTGAAATGTTTGATAGCTTGATTAAGTTTGTATCCACAAAAGGACAACAAACGTTCTTTTTTTACGTAAGAAATAATAGAAGTATTCTTCTATCAAAAATAATATACCTCTCAGGCTTGTCTTCGGACAGCACACTTGGGAGGTTTTTTCGTTTTAAAGGGTTTTTATATGAAATTTAACAAACCACCTTTAACTCATCAAGAACAATTAAATCTTTGGAAAAGAAGAGGACTTGAGGTTGTGGACGAAACAAAGGCAATTCATTATTTAACAAATATTAGTTACTACCGACTGAGTGCTTATGCACTTCCTTTTCAATCTGAAAAGGATAAATTTGATAAAGGGATTTCTTTTGACGATGTTTTAAATTTGTATTTGTTTGATAGAGAGTTACGTTTAATCGTATTTGATGCTATCGAACGTTTAGAGGTTTCTATCCGTACACGAATGACTTACGAATTAGCCCATAAATATGGGGCTCATTGGCAGGATAACGCAACGATATACAAAGACCCTTATAGAAATAGTAATAAAAAGACCAAAGCGTATTTTACCGTAGATATTTATAGTGAAATACAGGATATGATAGTGAAATCAACCAAAGGAAAACATACAGAAACATTTATCAAGCATTACAAAAATACCTATAAACAGCCTACAAACCCACCTTCTTGGATGTGTCTTGAAGTGCTTACTTTAGGGCAATTATCTAAGCTTTATAATGGATTGAAAAACAATGAAGACAAACAATTAATTGCCTCAGAATTTGGCGTGCATCATACTGTTTTTAAATCTTGGTTACACACACTTACGCATATACGAAATATTTGTGGGCATCATGGTCGCCTTTGGAATAGAGAAATAGCAATAGAACCTCAATGGTTACAAAAACCTCAATTGCCTTGGTTGACTAAGGATTTTGAACAAGTTACAAATCGCTCATTTTATGCCATTAGTATACTTAAATACCTTTTGTTAACGGTAAATCCTGAGCATCAGCTAAAAGAGCATTTGATGGAACTGTTTCATAAATACCCAAAAACACCAATTAAATACATGGGGATACCTAGCCAGGGAGGAAATTCGCCAAACCTTATCGACTGGACAAAACAAAACCTTTGGACAAATTCAATTTAAGCTATGAAAACCTACAACAAATACAAACCGCTTCGCTCGTTGGCAGAGGTAAAGCCGATATCTTGGCTTTGGAAGAAGGTACTTTAAATGGTATTAAGAATATTTTGACATAACTGAAAGCTGCTCTGACTTATGAAATACACCATTCCAACACTTCCTTTTGCTCAAGATGTAGAAACAAAAAAGATTTTAAAAAAACTAACACATCAAAATAACGTGTTAACAGAAACCATTTTTATTAACACATCGAAACACACGTGTTAACAAAACAAACATTATATAACATGAAACCTTACTCAAAATATAAACAAAGCGGTATTGAATGGATTGGGGAAATCCCTGAGCATTGGGAGGTGAAGAGGCTGAAGTATCTTGTCCAAGAACCTTTAAAGTATGGTGCTAATGAATCGGCTAATGATGATAACCCTGATAATCCTCGGTATATTAGGATAACAGATTTTGGTTCAGATGGTAATTTGAAACCTGACACTTTTAAGTCCTTACCTGAAAATATTGCGAAAGATTATATTCTTAAAGAAGGTGATGTGTTATTTGCTCGTAGTGGAGCAACTGTCGGAAAGACATTTCTCTTTAAAGGGTATAATGAAAGGGCGTGTTTTGCAGGTTATCTAATAAAAGCAACTGTAAATAATAAATTGATTGATAGCACTTTCCTATCATATTTAACAAAAACTAATTTCTACGAAAACTGGAAACAAAGTGCATTTCAACAAGCTACAATTCAAAATATAGGAGCTGATAAATATAATAACCTTATTATTCCTACACCTAGTTCTTATAAAGAGTCTTTGTTAATAGCGAACTACCTCGACGTAAAAACGTCAGAGATAGATGAATTAATAGCCAAAAAGGAGCAACTCATAGCGTTATACAAAGAAGAACGCACCGCAACCATCAACCAAGCCGTAACCAAAGGGCTTGACCCAAATGTACCTATGAAAGACAGTGGCATCGAGTGGCTGGGCGAAATCCCTGAGCATTGGGAGGTGAAGAGGTTGAAAAACACTTGTCAACTAATTACAAATAAAACTCAAGTAAAACCTGATTATGTTTTGGCTTTAGAAAACATAGAGAGTTGGACAGGTAATATTCTAAATACCGTAGGGGCTAATGAAATGCAAGGAGACGTTAATCTTTTTATTGAAAAAGACATTCTTTTTAATAAGCTGAGACCATATTTAGCAAAAGTAGTAATAGCTCCTAATGTAGGAGGTTGTGTAGGTGAATTATTGGTATTAAGAGCTTATGACGGAATAAACTCTTCTTTTTTATTTCATAGACTTATATCCGAATACATTATTACTATTGTTGATGGTTCTACATATGGTTCAAAAATGCCTCGTGCAAGTTGGGATAAATTTATTTCTAATATTGAATTTGGTATTCCTCCGATAATAGAACAGGGTTTAATAGCTGATTTTCTCGATAACAAAAATAAAGAATTTGACAACCTCCTTTCCAAAACAGAACAAGAAATCGAGTTATTAAAAGAATACAAAAAGGCACTTATCAGTGAGGTGGTTTTGGGTAAAATAGATGTGAGAGAAGAGGTAAACAATTAATTATGAGTATCTTAATCAATATAGAGGATTTGTTGTCGGGAGCTATTGTAGAAAGTACTCGTGTAGAGTTCAAACAAGGCTGGAATCCGAAAACGATTATGCGTACGGTTTGTGCTTTTGCCAACGATTTCGAAAATGAAGGCAGTGGTTACCTTATCATAGGAATCAAAGAAAATAAGGGTAAACCACAACGTCCTGTATTGGGGTTTGATGCTAAGGAGTTGGAGTCAATCGAAAAAGAGTTAGTTAGTCTGAGTAACCTTATCAAGCCTACTTATTTTCCTCGTTTATCATTAGAACAAATAGACAATAAAAATGTGTTGGTCATCTGGGTTCCTGCGGGCAGTAATCGCCCCTACAAAGTGGCAGATGATGTTACAGCCAAACACAAGGTTTATAATTACCGCATCAGGTACAACTCCAACAGCATTATCCCCAACAACGAACAAGAAAGAGAATTACAGCAGTTAACCTCTCAAACTCCTTTTGATGACCGAGTAAATTCGTTTGTTAAGGTCGATGAGTTGAGCTTTTCTTTGATGCGAGAGCATTTAGAGCTTACTCAAAGTAAGCTATTTACCGAAAGTGCAACGATGAGCGTAGTAGAGTTGGCTGAAAAAATGAATTTATCACAAGGAGCTAACGAACATTTATTTCCTAAAAACGTGGGCTTGTTGATGTTTTCAAAAAATGTTCAAACATATTTTAAAGGGGCTCAAATAGACTTAGTAGAGTTTCCTAATGGATTGGCGGGTAAGTCGTTTAACGAAAAAATATTCAGAGGTACAATACAACAACAATTGATTGATGCTTTGTCTTATATCCGTGTCAATGTACTAAAAGAAAAAATAATAAAACACACAAATACAGCCAAAGTAGATAAAGTATATAACTATCCGTTTAGTGCTATAGAAGAAGCATTATCGAATGCTGTCTATCATCGCAATTACGAACTATTAGACCCTATAGAGATTAGAATACTTCCTAATTCGATAGAAATAATCAGTTACAATGGTGTTGACCCCTCACTCAAACAAGCTGATTTTGATAAAGGTATAGTAAGAGCAAGAAGGTATAGAAACAGACGAGTAGGCGAGTTTTTGAAAGAACTACGGTTAACAGAAGGCAGAGGAACAGGCATACCTACCATAGTGAAATCGATGTTTCAAAATGGTTCTACACGTCCTCAATTTGGTACAAATGATCCAGAACGGGTTTATTTCGTTACCGAATTACCTGTACATCCTGAGTTTTACGACCAAGTTAATGAGCAAATCAACGACCAAGTCAACGACCAAGTAAATGACATGAAAACTAGTCATACAGACTCTAAAGCAACTAAAAAAAATAAAGGTAACCAAGTTAACGACCAAGTTAATGACCAAGTTAACGACCAAGTTGAAACTCAAAATATTTACAAGTTGAGTAAGCAGTTAACAAAAAAACAATACACTATATTGAGTTTTTGTTTGAAAGAAAAGTCAAATAAAAACATTCAAGAAAATGCTTTAAATTTAAAATTTCATAATGATAATTTTAAGCGTCATATCGAACCAATGATAAAGCAAAAACTATTACAACGAACAATCACCGACAAGCCCAATAGTTCAAAGCAAACTTACCTGACCTCGGAGCTTGGTCAAGCAGTTTTGGAAGTATTAGACAAAAACAACAACTAAGTTTATGATGACTAATCAAGCACTATATCAACAACCAAATTTTCATATTTCTTCGGATGTAGCCGAACAAACAACTCTAAAAGCAGATTATATCAAGCAAAAAGGGTTTGATGATAAATATTATAAAGATTTGATAGTTGATTACCTTAAAAGATTTGCGGTAGCAAACAGAAACATAATACGAGAATTACTTTGGAATAAACTCCCTGAAACATTGTCTGAAATGCAAAAAGAAAACAAAATCAAAAATTTATTACAAGCAATGTCTCAACGAAATAACACTATCAAAAACAGTGGGACTACTAGGAAACCAGAATGGATAATAAATGAAAATTTAGATAAACTCAAATAATAATTATCTATACGTTGGTTTAAAAATGCTATTTAAGCGACAGAATCAATGTTTTTAATGGATAATTTTATATATACTTAGATGAAGTTTAGATAAACTTAGACGATGATTCATTATATAAAACAGTAAAACAAGCACAAAAAGGAACACGTATAGCATCAACCTTTGAAGAATAGATAATAGTAGAAAAATTAGACGAACTTAGACGAGGTTTAGATAAACTTTAGACAAAAAATCACTTTTTGGAATAACAAAACAAGAACAAAATGGCAATACATACAGAACTAACTTTTGAAGAAAATATAGAAGCATCACTTTTAGAAAACGGTGGATATACCAAAGGTTTCTCAGATGATTATGATGCCGAATTGGGGTTGTTCCCTAATTATATCACTGATTTTTTAAAAGCATCACAACCAAAAGAATGGGCTAAAATAACCAACATTCACAAATCAGCCATTGAAGGAAAAGTTATCCGTCGGTTAATAAAAGAGCTTGATTTACGAGGTTTATTAGATGTTCTTCGAAATGGATTTACCGATTACGGCGTGAAATTTAAGATGGCATTTTTTCAGCCAGAAAGTTCGCTCAATCCCGAAGCATTTGAGTTGTATGATAAAAATGATTTGAAGGTTGTTCGTCAACTGTATTACCAACGCACAGGTAGAAACTCACTTGATGTAGTTTTGGTTATCAATGGACTTCCTGTAAGTACAATAGAGCTAAAGAACCAGTTTACAGGGCAAGATGTTACTAATGCCAAAAAGCAATATGTATTTGATAGAGAACAATCCGAACCGATATTCAAATTCAAAAAAAGGTCATTAGTTCATTTTGCAGTAGATACCGATCAGTGCTATATGACTACTCACCTAATGGGTAAAAACACGTTTTATTTACCGTTTAATTTAGGGTATAACGACGGATCAGGAAACCCACCCAATAAAGAAGGTTACAGAACCTCTTATTTGTGGGAGTACGTTTGGACGAAAGATAGTCTTTTAGACATCATCGGTAAGTTTCTTCATTTAGATGAAAATGATAAAATGATTTTTCCTCGTTATCATCAACTTGGAGTTGTTCGTGAAATCACAACACATACTAAAAAACACGGAGCGGGGCATAATTATTTGATACAGCACTCAGCAGGTTCTGGGAAATCCAATTCAATAGCTTGGTTATCTTACCGTTTATCATCGCTGCATAATGCTAAAAATGAACGTGTATTTGATTCTGTTATCGTAATCACTGACCGTAAAGTGCTTGATTCACAATTGCAAAGCACAATTTATCAATTCGAACATAAAGAAGGTGTAGTAGTTAAAATAGATAAATCGTCTCAGCAATTAGCAGATGCAATTACTTCGGGGTCTAATATCATTATTACCACACTTCAAAAGTTTCCGTTTATTTTAGATAAAATAGGAGAACTAAAGGCTAGTAAATATGCTGTGATTATAGATGAAGCACATTCGTCGCAAGGAGGCGAAGCATCAAAAAAGATGAAAGAGGTATTGTCGGCTCAATCGTTGGAAGAAGCAGAGAAAGAAGAGCTTTCGTCTAACTTAGATGAAGATGCCGAGGATGGAATCAGAAAAAGTATGTTGGCTCGTGGTAAGCAAGATAACTTGTCATTTTTTGCTTTCACAGCAACACCAAAAGCCAAAACAGTAGAGGTGTTTGGTACGATAAAAGAAGGCGAAGAAAAACCAACACCGTTTCACCTGTACTCGATGAAACAAGCAATTCAAGAAGGTTTTATTCACGATGTATTGAAAAATTACACGAGTTATAAATCTTATTTTGAGCTATCAAAAGCAATAGAGGAAGATCCAGAAATTAACAAAAAACAGGCTTCTCGTGCAATAGCAAGATTTCTAAGTCTTCATCCGCACAACCTTTCACAAAAAACAGAAGTTATCATTGAGCATTTCAAACAGGTGGTTTCTAAAAAAATTGGAGGAAAGGCAAAAGCAATGGTTGTTTGTTCCTCTCGTTTGCATGCTTTGAGATACAAAGAAGAGTTTGATGATTACATTAGTAAAAAGAAATATCCAATCAAAACCCTAGTTGCTTTTTCGGGTCAATTAGTAACTGATAATTATCCTGATGGAGTAACAGAGGCTGTGGTAAATGGCATCAAAGAAACTCAGTTACCGAAATGTTTTGATACCGAAGAATACCAAATCTTAATTGTAGCGTCAAAATACCAAACAGGGTTTGACCAACCAAAATTACATACAATGTATGTTGACAAGAAATTGAGTGGTGTACTTGCTGTACAAACATTATCTCGTCTCAACAGAACAACCAGGGGGAAAGAAGAAACTTTTGTTTTAGATTTCATTAATGAAGAGGAAGAAATTCAATCGTCTTTTCAGCCTTATTATGAGTTGACATCGGTAGATAAAAACTCTGACCCCAATCATTTGTATGATTTGAAAGCTACTATTGAAGGTGCTCAAATAATATGGCAAACGGAGGTGGATAATTTTTGTAATATTTTTTACAAGTCACAAGAGAAGTTATCAAAAACTGACCAAGGAAAACTCAATGCTTATATTGACCCTGCTGTTGAGCGGTTCAAATTACTTCCAGAACAAAATGATGTATCAGGAACAATCAGTCAAGATGATTTGAAACACGCTATTCAAGTTTTTACCCGTGCCTATTCATTTTTGACTCAGATAATGCCTTTTTCGGATGTTGAATTAGAGAAATTCTTTACTTATTGTCGATTTCTCTCTAAAAAATTACCAAAAAAAGATGCTTCGGATAGATTTCAGCTTGGTGACGAAGTAGAGCTTAATTCCTATCGATTACAAAAAATAAGCGAGAAAAATATATTGTTAGAAGAAAAAGGTACTTACGGATTAGATACTGGTGGTGAAGCAGGTATTCGTTCCAAAAAAGAAGAAATAATTTTATTATCAGAGATTGTAGATGTCCTTAATCAACGTTTTGGAACAGATTTCACTAATGCAGACCAATTATTCTTTGACCAAATAACAGAGGAGTGTATTCAAAATGAAGAATTAAAACTAGTGGCACAATCAAATAATGAAGAGAACTTTAATTATGTAGGGAAAGAAGCTGTAACGGATGTACTAATTGACCTAATGCCAAAAAACCAAGCCATTTTTAATCGAATAATGGACGATGAAAAATTTGGCGATGCAGTAAAAACTTTAATTATGAAGCAAGTTTACAAAAAGCTCAATGTCGCTAAATAAAAAAATATACAATATGTTTAAATTGGGGTTTGTTATTTGTCTCATTTCACTACACTCAATGTAATTCAATCAAACCGCTTATTTTGTTGTTATTGATTCTGCGTGAGAGTTAGAGAGGTGGTTAAACTTCTTTTTTAGGGGGAATTGAATGTAGTGTTTTGCTAACACCGATTAGATTATAATATACGTCTAATTATCTGTATGTTTGCTTATGGCAAGATTAATGAATTTAAAGATAAAAGAAAGCATCTCAGAGCTTAGTGAAATCCAAAAAAAGCAACCTTCTATTAAAGCAGAAAGACGTGTTCTTTGCTTGATTTTACTAAAGTCTAATAAATTTTCAAAGCAAGAACTTCTTGCTGATTATTTGGGGATAGGAAGGCAATGTTTGGTTCGTTGGCTGTCACTTTACCGAAAATCGGGAATTGATGGCATTTTATTAAGTCCTTCTAGAAGCAAACCATCCAAAATCATTACTCAAGAAATTCACCAAGGATTATCAGCTAAAGTTAAAGACGCAACCAATCCTTTATTCGGGTATTGGGATGCACAAAGATGGATAAGGGAAGAGTTTAATACCGAAGTGAAGTATCATTGGTTAAGAGCGTATATGATTAAACATTTCAAAACAAAACTGAAAAGCCCTAGAAAAAGTCACCTTAATAAGGGTGAACAGGCAGCGGAGTCCTTTTTTAAAACTGCCTCATACGCTAGAAGAGATTAGAGTTAGTCTTAATAAAGATAAGTACAGTAGCGTAAACCTATATTTTCACGATGAGTCGAGATTTGGCTTAATGACCCACATAGGAAAATGTTTAACAGCTTCTGATGTCAAGCCTGTACTCCCTTATTAGCATAAGTTTAGTGCCACTTAAGACCGTTGCAAGGTGAGTAGTTTATTTTTCCAGAATTTTGTATCTTTATTCTATGCAAAAAACAAGTCGCCAAAGCTTTGCAGACACTATCTGCAACCCAAGAACAAGAAAAATTAAAGCTACATTTTTTAAACAGATGAATAGTTTACTCGATTGGGATTCTATTGATGAGATTATTAAAACTCATTACCATAAAGGAAAAAGTGCTACAGGAAAGCCCTCTTATAGTGGTTTGTTACTTTTTAAAGCCTGTTTATTAGGTACGTGATATGGTTTAAGTGATTGTGAATTAGAAGATAGAATCAACGATAGTTTATCATTTAGTATTTTTTGTAACATGAGTATGGAAGATATATCCCCAGACCATAGTACAATTAGCCGATTCAGAACAGCTATGACTCAAGCTAATGTCTATGAAAAGCTATTTTCAGCAATCAACAAACAACTAGAACAACATGCAATCATTGTTAAAACAGGGGTTTTAGTAGATGCTAGTGTAATTGACACACCTTTAAAGCCTAAAGGAAGAAAACGGATTGATATAGGTGAGCAATCACTCGAAAAAAAACATGAAAAATTATTTTTAAGTTGTTTGGGGTTACCATGAGTAACAAAAACGTATGTACACATGTACACAAGAATAATTAAAAACAACTAAAATTATAATAAAATGAAAAAACCAAAATTACTTTACGCAATATTAGCAATTGTTTTTACTTACAATGTTAACGCACAGATTGTTTATACTGATATAAATCCCGACAGTACATTTAAATCAGGAGGAAGTATTGACTTCAATAATGATGGTACAACAGAGTTGTCAACTAGAAACGGGTCATATTTTGATGGACCATTTTATTTTCTTCCAAATGGAAATGCAACTTCAGGATGGGACATCCCTAAATCACTCTCCGCAAATACTGTAATTGGTACTACGAGTAATTGGGATCAATATGCAAGTGATTGCTCTATGGATAGCTGGGGAGCAGGAACACCTTTTCCTTTAAATCAAGATGCATTTATGGGAATTAAATTTACTGTTTCGGGTAACACACATTATGGTTGGGTTAGAATAATGTGGGATGGCACAAACTTTATTTATAAAGACTTTGCTTACGAAAGTACAGCCAAAAGAGCAATAAAGGCGGGAGATACTGGTTCAACAACAGGAGTTAATAATATTGAAGAAAACAAGAACATTAACATTTATCCTAATCCTGCAAAAGACAGAATAATAATTAACAATAATACTCTTTCTATTAATTCTAAAATTATTATTATTAATTCATTAGGAGAAATAGTAAAGGAAATGGCAGATTTAAAAAACACAAAATCACTTGATGTTTCAACTTTAAAAGCAGGTATCTATACAATAACTATCTTTGAAAATGATGAAATAATAGGTTATAACAAATTAATGATTGAATAGATAGAGTACTTTCTAAAAATGAGAGGAGAGCTTCACTCCACATTAGGGTGAAGTTCTCCTCTCATTTCTAGATAAAAATGAAACATAGATTTTTGTCCTAATTAAGCGTTGTGTTTTTATATTAAATTAGACTTTTGTCGAAAAAAATGATTAGATTTATGTCTTATAATAAAGAGTCTTATGAAGTGTAAAATAATTATTTGTTTTGTTCTTGCTTTTTTTGTGAGTTTGTCATTTGGGCAGTCAAGAGAGAATACTTTCAAGTTTCTTCCTAACCAAGGTCAGTGGCAAGAAGATATTCGTTATCGAGTAGAGCTACCTGAGGGTGATTTGTATGTGTTTGATCAGAAGTTACGCTATGAATTTTATAACCCCGTAGAACTTAAGAAGGCAATGCATCAGCATCATGGTGGGAAATTAAGCGACAGCTTACAACAAATAAATGGTCATGCATTTGAAATTTATTTTGACGGAAGTCAAGTCCCAGAAAAAATTATTGGACTAGAGGCTTATACTGAAAAACGAAATTATATTTACCCAAGTGGGACTTATTCTAACGTGTCTTGTTTTAATAAAATCAGGTTTAAAAATCTATACCAAGGAGTGGACTTGGTTCTTTTTCAAAAAGATGGAACGCTTAAATATGAATTTATTGTTTCGCCAAGAGTGGAGACCTCTCAAATTAAATTGAGGTTTGATGGTCAGGAATCACTTTACCTAGAAAGTGGTTTTTTGATTACAAAAACATCTGTAAATGCAATTGCCGAGCGAGCACCCTATGCATATCAAATTTTGGGAGATATTTATGAAGAAGTAGAATGTGAATTTAATTTATCCGACAATATTATATCTTATAATCTAGGAAAATACCACCACAAGGATACTTTGGTAATTGATCCTCAATTGATTTTTTCTACTTATTCAGGGTCTACTGCCGATAACTGGGGTAATACTGCGTGTTTAGATAACAAAGGAAATTTGTATACTGGAGGGACTATTTTTAAATACAAAAGGGGTACAAGTGCTCCTTCAGGGATGGGGCAATTCCCTGCTACTGTTGGTGCTTTTCAGACTAGTTTTCAGGGGGGGGATACGGATATTGGTATTCTAAAATTTGACTCTAGTGGGGTACACCTGCAATATGCAACTTATATTGGGGGTAGTGGCACCGAGATACCTACAAGTACCATTACAAATGATAAAGGAGAACTGTTTATATTGGGAGTTACATCTTCTTCCGATATGCCAGTATCAGCAAATGCTTTTCAAACAAATATATTTTCTCTAGGTACTTATCTAGATAGTATTTACTGGTATCTCAATGGGAACATTATTGATACAGGTTTAATAGCTGATTTTTTGGTCAATGAAGGAGATAGCCTTTATGTAACAATGCCAAATCCTGTAGGCTGTGGTGGCAACAGTGTTTTTTATTCTAATGATTTTGTAATACCCGAAAATCTTGAAAAGATATCTTTCCTTACGGAACCTTATTTTTGTACTGGTGATGATAGCTTGTTTATAGTAGTCAGTCCGCCTCAAGCTAACATTATTGAGTATAATTGGTCTCTAAATGGTGTAACTCAAGTAGTAAAGAACAATGTTTTTTCATTACAGAACCCTAAGCAAGGAGATTCGGTGATTTCGTCTATTAAATACGTTTCATGTACTGGGGATACTTTACTGATCTCTGATACTTTAGTTGCTCAAGATGCCACAGGACTAACCCCATCTATTAATATAATAGATGAACCAAGCATGTACTGTACAAACCAAAGTTATGTAATTTCTCCAGAAACAACCTTAGGCGGATTAAACCCTATTATCAAATGGTATTATGATAATTCGTTAATTTATGCTAATACCAATGCTTCAACTGTGCTTTTAGACACGGTTACAATTGTTAGGATTGAGCTAATATCAGCACTGACTTGCTTAGCCAATAATACTGCACTCGATAGCCTTAAGATAGATACAATCAAGACAAATGATTCTCCTCAAATAATTTTGACTAACTATGATTGTAGTCAAAATGCTATAGCCTCAGTAAAATTTGATTATTTAGCTACTGGCTCATCTTACATCTGGTCAATTAACGGCATTGCACAGCCAAGTACTTTCTTTACCCAAAAGAATTTCACAAATATAAAGCCCAAAGACACAATTGCAGTTTCTATAGCAACTACGAGTGGTTGCGTTGATTTACCCGCTACCGATACTATTATCGTATCTAAAACGACACCTCTTGACCAATATTTAGACATAACAGTCACTTCCTTTTGCAAGGATTCTTTAAAAGTAAAGGCTTTAATTTCAATACCCTCTAAGATTTTCAAAAATGTATCAACAGTAGGTGGATATAGTTTCAAAAATGTTACAGATTTGATTGTATTACAGTTGAGTGCTGATGGTAGTCAAATATTGAATGGGACTTATATAGGAGGTGCTGATAATGATGGCTTAGTATTTAAAGGTGAATCTTTAACACTTAATTATGGGGATCAATTAAGAGGGGATATCAATATAGATAGTAGTGGAAATGTATATGTAGCTTCTACTACACGGTCACAAAATTTCCCTGTAAAAAACGGAGTGCAGATGAGTTATGGTGGAGGTACTACTGATGCTGTTTTATTTAAATTAAAAGCTGATTTTAGTGATTTAGAATGGTCAACTTATATTGGAGGAAGCGAAATGGAAACGGGATTAAGCGTAAAGCGAGATAGTGCAGACAATGTTTTTATAGTTGGTGGTACGATGAGTGATGATTTTGTAACAACTAAGACATTAAGTGGCTACAACCTAGGAGGGGGGGATGCTTACTTATTAGGGGTTTCGGCAGATGGGCAGTCTTTATTGCAATCAGTTAAGTATGGAACTCCAGAGATGGATGAGGCGTACTTTTTAGAAATAGATGATGAAGGAAGTTTGTATGTATTGGGACAGAGCTTTGGGCAATACCCAGTTAAAAACGTCAGGTATTCCAACCCTAAATCGGGGTTGTTTATCCAGAAATTTAGTCGTGATATAGGTAGTCCTTTATTTTCTACGGTTATAGGAGATTTAGATTCTACGAATTTAATTCGTCCTAACCTTTCACCAACAGCTTTTCTAGTCAACGAATGTCACAATATGTTTATTTCTGGTTGGGGTGGATCAACAAATGCGAATTACCCTAGTGGAGGTGCATTATCTAATATGCCTCTTACAAGTAATGCCTTTCAGAAAACAACTGATGGGAGTGACTTTTATATGATGGCATTATTAGAAAACTCAGACTCTTTACTTTATTCGACCTATTTTGGTGGTCCTACCTCTCGCGAACATGTAGACGGAGGCACAAGTCGTTTTGACAATAAAGGGATTGTTTATCAGTCTGTTTGTGCTGGTTGTGGTGGAAATAAAGATTTTCCTTTATTTCCTAGTGTTGACAATGACCCAACCACCTATCCAAAGAACAATAATAGCAAGAATTGTAATAACGGAGTATTTAAATTTGACCTAGCAAGTCTAGATGCTAGAATAGGAGCTTTAGATTCGTGTAATCACCTGACGGTAACATTCGATAATAAGACAATTGGTGGAGCTTCTTATATATGGAATTTTGGGGATAACAGCCCAGAAATATCTTATACCGATAAACGAAGTGTTACACATACTTTTCCTGTTTCGGGGACTTATAAAGTTCAATTGAAAGTATCCGACTTAACCACATGTACACGTTATGATTCTACCGAAATGAAAATCACTGTACATGAAAAAATTGACCCTCAAAACTATAATGAATTATCATGTATTGGAGGAAGCTTGAGTTTATCTGTTCAAACCTACCCAGAAGATCTTACCTACAATTGGTCACCAAGTACTGGGTTGAGCGATTCCACAATTCATAACCCTGTACTTACTAATATCGCATTAGCTCAACAAACTTATGAAGTACTCGTTATAGACTCTATTGGCTGTAAACGAACAGATATTGTAAACGTAAAAGCGATTGATTTAAAAGCAGATGCAGAATTTGACATTATAGGGCAGTGTCAAACAGATGGATTTCCTAAAATAGTATTTAAAAACTTAACAGCAGAACAATTCCCTCAAGCTCAATTTCCTCAAATTAAATACACTTGGGACTTTGGAGATGGCAATACCAGTAAAGAGTTATTACCTATATATTCGTATAATACTCAAGGAAGTTTTACAGTAAAATTAAGTGTGAAGATGTCTGCTTCTTGCCAAGACACTATTCAAATCTCTGTGCCTATTCAGTATTTTAAAGTGCCAAATATCATTACTCCTAATGGAGATGATAAAAATGAAGCTTTTGTAATAGAAGGGATTCAAGATAATGGAGATTGGGGGTTTGAGTTTTATAACCGATGGGGAAAACTACTGTACGATAATAAAGCATATGATAATACTTACGAAGCAAAAGAAATTAGTGACGGAGTTTATTATTACTTAATTACAGCACCTGACGGGTCAAAATGTAAAAATTGGGTTACAATTACAAGGTGAGATTAAAGTACAAGTGGATTGATCTGTTTTTGAAAAGAAGTTCAAAGACAAGTGTCATTATGCATTGAGTAAATGAAGTGCTTATTATAAGGGTTTGTCTCTGTATAACCAGAACTTATCTCAAATTAAAACTTTACACTTTCTGAAGAATACTTATTCTGAACCTAAGCTCAAGATAAACCCAGATATGTCTATAATCATTGCAGGGGCTTTTGTGCAAATCACTTTTGGTCTCAGCAAGATACATTTTCAGAGTTTAACAGAATCTTTATCGCACCCAAAGAATACACCTACAACCATATAGATGAAGTATTTAAAGGGAAACCTTACATAAAAAATATCATGCTGTGTTGACCTGCTGTGTAATACCATTTTAACTATAAGATAAGTCATTTATCCTGTTTGTTTTTACACTCTCTTCGTTAAAATAATTTACCTTAACCAGTTATGCTAAATCATTTTTCCTCGA
>Ga0256845_1000334_pt1 | contig 45209 bp, 40 predicted proteins | sample RiftiametaG_FD_189101 | JGI IMG/M metagenome (GOLD analysis project Ga0256845, IMG submission 189101) | Tube worm associated microbial communities from hydrothermal vent at the East Pacific Rise, Pacific Ocean - Riftia | ecosystem: Host-associated > Annelida > Integument > Unclassified ...
CGCCCACCTACTACAACGCGAGTACCAGTCCCAAGTACTCACCCCCCAGCCCCTCCCCACTTCACCCCACGAGCTCAATCGGAAGGCTGAAACGCCCACTCTTTGGTTTGCGGCGATTGATGAAATTTTCAACGCGTCGCCGAGCGTCACTCTTTCTTCGCCCGAAAGTCAGTGGAGACGACCTGAAGCGTGGAACAAAGCGCTGAGTCAAAACCCCGTGTGGACCTTGAGGGCGTTGGCTATTTTAGTTCCTCAGCATCTTCCCCATTTGAAAAAATATGCTCTCATTGAGTCCCGAAATCTCTTGCGCTCTCCCCGTGCTCTGGAGCGCTCCGCCGGAGCATGGGCCCTCGCCGTTCTCGCGCCTCATGAAGCTCTACCTCTATTGGACTCCTCCGATGACGTCATCGTCGGCAGCGTGCTGCGCCAGGCTCATCAGGGCGCGTTGGCTCATGCTGGAGCAAAGTTCTCAAAAGAATCAATCAACAAATCTCTTCTCAAACTCAAGTCGCTCCAGGCGATCGCTGCCTCTATCTCAATATTGGAGCCCTCACTTTGGCCCCAATTTACAAACCACCAACTTTGGAAACGGCTCTCCGCCGAAGAGCTCGACGTCAATTGGCTCTCACCGCTAGTGGCTAGATATTTCCCCTCGCCTACCCCCAAAGGCACTCCTCAAACTAGCGACCTACACTCCTGGTGGGACGCTCCCTCTTCGACCTCCAGTAGCGCCGTAGCAATAGGCTTGGGTTCGTCCCTGAGCCCCCAAGCCATAGGATTTCTGCAAGAGAAATACCTTCAGGAAGGCAACGTAGAAGTTCGCAGATCCATCGCCAGCGCACTCTTCGTCCAAAAAGCAACTCCACAACGTTTCTTAACCCTGATGGCAGAGTTGGATCCCGATCAAGGGGTGCAAGCACGTGCCCTGGGAGCAGCCCACCGAGGCAGATTTCAATTTCTCCATGAATTTTCTCAAGCCCAGCGCACACTGCTTTACGATGAGAGAGGACGAACATACCCCGTACGCGCCGACCCCGATGGTTTTCTGGGCGTGATGTGTCCCCGCCTCTTGACGTCTGCGGCGCCATGACTGAAAGATGTCTATCCAATGGCCACACGAAAAACTAAGAAAAAGGTCGATGAAGCGCCTCTCGCTTTCGAAGATTCAATGGAACGACTTTCTCTCATCGTCGAAGAACTTGAAGACGGAGAGTTAACTCTGGAAAGTTCTCTTGGTAGATTCGAAGAAGGCATTCGTTTGGTTCGCTCTTCTCAAGCCCGTCTTGATCAAGCCGAAGCGCGAGTAGAAGAGCTCCTTGGAGTGGATGGAACGGGAGAGCCCATCACCCGCGAGCTCAACGAAGAATGATCGAAGCTCCCGCTCTTTCTTCGAGAGAAGAAGTACGTCATGCCGCCGCCCTTATCATCGGCTCAGAGCTTCTCAGCGGCAAAATTCGCGATGAGAATGTTCAAGTACTGGCTCGCGTCCTGCGCAAGTTAGGAATCGAACTGACCCGTGTCGTCCTGTGTCCGGACAACCCCCAAATCATTGTCCGTGATCTGCGAGAACTCAGCGAAGCGCATGACGTGGTGTTCACCAGTGGCGGCGTCGGACCAACCCACGACGATGTGACGATGAACGCGGTAGCCGAATCCTTAGGTGTCTCAAGTATTTGTTCAAACGAGATTGTGCAAATCCTAGAAAATTTCTACGGAAAACCTCTGACGGAGACCCACTTGCTGATGGCGCAAATTCCCGAAGGTGCAGAACTCAGAATTTCCGAAGAAATTCCTTGGCCTGCGGTGGTTGCCGGAAATATTTGGGTTCTCCCTGGCATTCCCCAAGTGTTCAAAAAAACACTGGCAGCCGTGCAGGGACATCTCAAAGGACCCTATCAGTTTTTCTGCAAGGACATTCTCTTTGACATCGAAGAATCGCAGCTCAAACCCCTCATCGATATCCTTGTCGCCAAGTATCCCCAGGTCGAAATTGGTTCCTATCCTGAAGTCAGCGATTCCAAGCATCAAACACGACTCACCTTCGATGCTCAAACAGAAAGCGATGTGGTAGGGGCCCTCGCTCACGCGCGTGAGCTCATCGGTAACGGGCTCTCAAGCGGCGATCGGGAAAACGCTGTTCGCTCTAGATGAGAGTGGCGAAAGTGGCGAAAACTTTTGCCGTCGCCACTTTCGCCAGGGTTCCAAAAGGCACAGAGCCGCTGAATTGAGCTAGAATACCATTTGGCACAAATACTGCTGTAGCCGAACTATGTCCCCTTCAGCACGAACTATTGTCCCCGGCGCTCATCACTCTCTCGGCGATCTCGAATTGGAACGCTTGCGGCAATTAGTGCAAATGGAGGGACCCGCTACCAGCAGCGACGATGAGTTATTGGCCCTCGTGTTTGGGAGACGCGTAGACGGAAGCACTCCTCTTTTCTATGCTCAGAATTTATTGAGAGAATGTGGTGGCCTCTCCAATTTGGCCAAACTACCCAGCGGCGGATTGCTTAAATATGCTGGATTGGGGGTTGCTCAGGCAACACGTATTTCCGCTACATTCGAATTGGGTCGCCGAGCGGCAAGAGATTCCACTCGCCTCTCACCGCGTGTGCCCCTCACCAAGGAGAGGGTTGCCGACTGGGCGCGCACGCGGCTGGCAGGTCTGGACCATGAGGAGGTATGGGTACTCTGCGTCGACGCTCAGTCTGTGCACAAGTCGAGTTGGCAAGTCGGACGAGGAGGAGTGCATGGTTGCGCCCTGCTAGCGCGCGATTTACTTACCCCGGTCGTGCGAGATGCAGCCTCGGGTTTTGTACTCGTTCATAACCACCCCAGCGGTGATCCAACCCCCAGTCAGGAAGATATCGAGCTGACTCGTGGGCTCCAAGCCGCAGCCACGACGATCTGCGTGCCCCTCCTAGACCATGTCGTTGTTGCTAGTGGCGGTGCTCGAAGTTTTTTCGAACTGGGACTTCTTTAAGTACACTAAAAACATTTAACAAGAATGTAATTCGTGAGCGCTTACTCGTCCAAATCGCTTTTTTTTGTTCACACTGCCACTTCATAAATAAGTAAGCATGCACAAATGCATAGGCTTGTGTATCCTCTACACCAATGGGAACCGACGTATCTTTCTCTTCTCTCACCGATGTTGGAAGAAAGCGTGAGGAAAACGAAGACAACTTTCTCGTCGACGAGAGTCTCGGCCTCTACGTTGTCTGCGATGGCATGGGGGGGCATGCGGCCGGCGAAGTGGCAAGCGCCCTCGCCGTACGAACCTTTCACGAGGAAGTGAGAAAAGAAGGAGAACTGCTCTCCGACTACATTGAGGGAAAAACGGGTGCTGCACGCGTAAGCAAACGTGAGGTCACCAATATGCTCGAGTACGCGGTAAATCGCGCCTCGGCGAGGGTGCACGCGGAGGCGGTAAAAGATCCAAGTAAACGAGGAATGGGCACGACCTTAGTAGCCGTGGTGATTTGCGGGCAAACAGCCTTCGTCATTTACGTGGGCGATAGTCGCCTCTACTTGGTCCGTGACGGCTCTATCGAACAGGTCACTGAGGACCACAATGTCCTGAACGAATTGGTCAAACGTAAAAAAATGACCAGAGAGAAAGCAGAAAAACTTTCTCAAAAGAACGCAATTACGCGTGCGGTGGGTGTCTATGAGCATGCCGAGCCCGATACTATCGTACTCGATCTCATAGCCGGCGATCGTATTTTGCTCTGCTCGGATGGGCTCTACCAATATTTCGAAGACGATCTCACCGATCTCTCCGAACGCATTTGTGAGGTCGACTTGCAGGACACCATGCGGGCTTTCATTGATGATGCGAACGAGCGTGGTGGCTCCGACAACATCACCGGGGTTCTGCTCAGCTATGGCGAAGGGGTTGAGCGTGACGAGGAGAGGGCTCGACGTCTCTCACTCAAACGGGAACTTCTTGCCAAGATGCGTCTTTTTCGTCCTCTCGGCGATCGTGAACTCTTGAGGGTTCTTCAAGTCACCGACGTTGTCTCTTACGATGATGGAGACAATATTATGACTCAGGGTGAAAGCGGCGAAGAGCTCTTCATTGTCCTTGAGGGTACAATTGATATTGTTCGCGGAGGGGCAGTAATTGCCACCCTGCAACAGGGCGCTCATGTGGGCGAAATGGCATTGGTACGCAATCAGCCGCGTTCCGCCTCAGTTCGTAGCCGCGGGCCCAGCGAAATGATGGTGATCCGCCGAGCCGACTTCTTTGAACTCTTACGTAATGAGCACGCACTTGCGGTTAAACTCCTCTGGCAATTCCTAGGAGTCGTCGCAGATCGTCTGGCAGATACTAGCCGAGAGTTAGGCCAAGCGAGAGAAGAGCTTGAGGCCGAAGACCTGACGGATCAGCTCTTTGAAGAACTCGATATGAATGCCTTTGCACACTCTCGTGCTCAGCATCTCAGTACTCCCCCCGGCTCAGAGGGCACCGATGAGGAAGACGAGGAGGACGATGAAGAGATGGATCGGCCTACTCTTGTCGTTCCATCCCCCACCCACCCCGACGAAGTGAACGTGATTGACGAATCCAGTGGCCTTGACAATCCCGGAAAAGACAATTGAGTTGACAGCCTAGAACTGACGCCGGTAGCGTCTAGATAGCGACCCGTGACCTTACTTCGATTCTCAAAGCGTTCGATTGCGCGAGCCCCCATCTCTTCGGCATCTTTTGCTCGGAGCATTTCGCCCTCTGTGGGCATTTTATGCTCCCTTGCTTGCGCTGCCGCCGTCTTGACCTCTTCAATGACGGCCCATGCCGAGGAGCCCAAGCTGCCCAATGAGCCACACGTTCTCCGCGATACGGCGGTCGATCTTTTGGACGTTGCTGACGCTTTCGACGTAGGCGACGATTTTGATATCAACCTGCGTCTCTCTTTTGACTATGAATCGCGGAGCGCAGCAGTGCGCCGCGAGACAAATATCGCACAGACAGGTCTGACGACGGGTGGGTATCTCACAGATTCGATGGATGTTTCGACCTACTATGAGTCGACTCAGCGTCTGATCCCCGAGGTGAATATCGGTATTTTTCGCGATATTGCGCTCTCGGTACGCATGCCGGTGATTCTCTCCAACAATCGACGACTAGAAGAAAAAGGTGGATCTGCGGGGCAACCCTTGGCCACCTCGGGTCTCATTGGTGAGCAGCTCTTTTCGCCCAATTTTAAGTCCCCCACTCGAAGCGGTATCGAATATCTCGCGCTCGGTCTTGATTGGGGCGTGATGAATCAATTTCGCAATGCGGCTCGCCCCAACTGGACGATAGGGGTCGAGGGGCGTTTCAATGTCTCCACTCCCCTACGCGCCTGCAATGCAGCACCCGATGAGGACAAAATGCAATGCGCCAACGAGGCCGACATTGATCGTAACGGAGAAAACGATCCTCTAGGAGACGAATTTGGGCCTCTCGCCGGAGACAATGAAGGTAACTTTAGTTCTGGTGAACAAAAACCAGGGGTCAGTCGTGGAACGACTGGTCTAGAAGCACACGCCTATGTTTCTAAGCGCTTGAGCTATATTGAGCCCTATACTGGTGTCTCTGCTCTTTTTGAATTTCAAAATAGCAATACAGCTTATGGTCCCTTCAACCTTGAAGGCTCATTAGTCAATCATCCTCCTCTACGTGGTTCTTTAGTAGCGGGTGTGGCAATCATTCCTTGGGAACAACCCGAAAAGTTTCGTCGTATCTCAATAGATTTACGCGTCAAGGGCACCTACGTCTCGGAAGGACGCGACTATTCGGAGCTTTTTGATGCCTTAGGCTCAAGCCAGGCGAGCTCGATGCGCCGTCCCAATTACGCCTCCTATACGGCCAACGAAAACGTAAACGATTGGGATACGACACCTTCCGTCGTCGATGAAACGTCAAGTCGTGTCAACTCAACCGGGCTCACGGACGTGCAGCAATATGGCGACTACGAGCTCAAGGCGCAATTTACCTGGCAGGCCAGTCAGTACGTAAAATTCGATTTGGGCGGAGCTTGGCGCATCATGCAGGAGCATTTCATCACCTTCGACCAAGCCTGCAACCCTGATATCACCCAGCAACTTGCTCGTTCCGGTCCTTGTAAGATTGATGAGGGTACTTCGCCTGGCGACAGCGGTGGTCAAAATCAAAACTGGAAAGCTGGCGGACTGCCTAACCCCAATCATCGCAAGGTGATAAACGATCCGGGTCAGCGCTTCAAAGTGGACACCTCGCAGGGTGCACGCGCTTGGGTACGTGCCAGCGTGCTCTTCTGAGAGTGCCCCCAACCGCTCGGTTAAGTCGTGACCTCCTCTACCTCTAATCAAGATGATGTACTCGTTTTCTTGCTCTCGGGAGACGATAGTGGAAAGCGCGTTGATCGACTGATCTGCGATAAAATCCCCGAAGTTGGTAGAAAACTAGCGGCTCGTCTCTGCGAAGAGGGCAAGGTAAGACTCGACGGACGACGGGTGCGAAAGAGCCGAGAAGGGGTGGAAGCTGAGCAGTTGAGCGTCGCCGTGGGCGCCCTCGGTCAGGCTCTACCCGCACCAGAAATCGAAGTGAAGATTTTGCTCGAAACACCCCATTTGGTGGTAGCTGACAAACCAGCGGGTGTTCCTTCTGCGGCTCTCATTGGTAAAGAAAGCGGTACGCTCGCCGGCGCGCTCCTCCATCGATATCCAGAAATGAGTCAGGTTGGTTACGGGCCACGAGAGCCTGGTATCATTCACCGCTTGGACAATTATACCTCAGGACTCATTGTCGCGGCACGCGATCAAACGACATTTGACGCTCTGCAACAGTGCCTCTCAGCTGGAAAATTTCAAAAGTCCTACTTGGCAGTGGTCCAGTCTGGCCGTCTAGCTAACGCCGGCACAGTCAATACACGGCTGAAGACCCACCAGAGTGATCGAAAACGAGTCGTTGAGGCAAAGGAGGGCGAGGGTTACGCTTGCGCGAGCTCCTATGAAGTTCTCCAAAGACGAGAGTGCTTCGACCTTGTGCGCGTTGAGGCACATGCCGCTTTTCGCCACCAAATTCGATTTCATTTAGCGTCTCTGCAGGCCCCCCTTGTGGGAGATTTACTCTATGGCGGTTGTCGGGGTCTTGCCCCCCGCCATGCTTTGCACGCAAATTACGTTGCGACTACCGCCGATTTTCTGCCTTCGGTCCGGGTCGAATCGGAGTTACCGGCAGATTTATGTGCTCTCCTCGAAAGTTGTGATGCCCGGCTACTTTCCGAGTAGCCCGCTCCTCGCTGACTCACCTTTGCCTCCGTATTCATCCCCTTACGTTGAGCCGTTGCCCGCAAACTAGAGAGCAAGGTACGAACGAGACGGAGCAACTGTGCGCGAGTTGGAGCGGCTGGACGAAGTAGGGCCACTTTCTCTTCTTGAGTACGTCCTCGCTGCCAGACTATTTCCTTAGGAAGCCCATCAAGAGTCGGTGAATCATCTAATACTCTAAGAATTACACAGGGAAGCACAGTGGAGCCCGCGCTCTCATCAAACGAGACCTCCATTGCTCTCAAGCCAAGGGGTATTTTCTTGAGCAAAATACGCAAGCGAATCTCATCCGCTTGAGGTTGAGACTTCTCAAAGCCAGAAGAATCTCCCTGAATCGCCCTGCGCCCCCAAGGCTCCACGGTGGCCACTGTAGGATCCAATGCCTTGGTGAGAAACTTCAACCAAGTCCCAACCTGCTCTCTTGAGCTTTGGGGAAGATCAACAAGACGGCCGGTCCAAAAAAGTGGAAGAAGTAAAAGATACGAACCCGCTACCATCAACGCAAGGTAGTTGGAGAGCGGTAGCAAATAGTGGGCACCTTTCAAGATAGGAAACGAGAGCAAACAAAAGAAGAGGAAACCGGGCAGCGAGCGAGTCTCAAAAAGCCGCCCTGGCAACTTATTAGCTTTTTCTTCGCGGAGATCTTCTAGTTTTTCCCAATGCCCTGGCCCTCGTGGCCGCACTCTACGCACGGGAAGAAGATGTGTTGAAAAAACCACCGCCAAAGCCAAGAACCCCACCGAGAGCCAAGGCCGGTAGCTCAACGCAAACCACACACAACCAGAAACTAGGGCCCCAGACAGGATTGCTCGCAGGGCCGGCGGGCAGGGAATGAGCGCCTTGTTGCGCACGTCAAGCAATTCAGCTGCACGCCTGAGCCACCAAGCCTTGAGGAAAACCAGAACACCAAAAACTGTCCCTAAGCCCGCCACCCAAAGTCCACGAAATGCAGAGGCTTTCCCGCCAAGAGTGGGACTCTGGTAGCGAGCCCCGGCAGAGGAATCTTCGCCCTGCAACCCGGTCACTTGCTGATCGAACGCAGGTGTCCTGATAACTTCCGGTGAAACCAGAACTCTCCAAAGGGCGGGTTCTCCCGTCGCCAGATGGGCGCGAACCAATTCGATCTCGTCGAATTCTGCTCCACGACGCACCTCACCGAGGAGGACGCTCCCCGCTTCTTCCCCGGACGGTAAACGAGGCTCTACTTTGCCACGAGGAGTTACGAAAATAACTTTTGCAGAATCTACCCCTGAAGAAAGACGGGGTCCGATCCAACTGATCACCACCCCATCCTTTTGAGCACTGATTCGTCCCAAATCGTTTAGATCGACCGAATAGGCGAATGAAAAGAGATAACTTCCCCCGCGGATACCGCGCTCCGCGCCTATGGAGAGACGCAACCCTCCTCCTTCGAGAGCAGAAACAGTCAAGGGCCAAACACTCGCGGAGCCCTCGACGGCTCGACGCACGAGGGCATCAGGCAACGGCTCAATCGACGAGCCGATCCCATCAATTTCGAGGGCCTTCATGGGGCCCCCTCGCACTTTTAACACCAGTTCGTGGCGTACGATTGCGCTACCATCTTCGTTCACCAGCACATGGGCTTGATGACTGCGTACGGTCGTTTCTACCCAAGCATGCGCAGTGTGAGGCAAGAAGAAGAGAGCCACAAGAACCAGGATCCCCCAGAAACTCGACGCGCGTGAGATCATCTCTCCCCGTAGACCTCAAGGCTCCTTTGGGCCAAGTTTAATTAAGTTCCGGAAACGGACGTCGTAGGCTCAATCCATCCAACTGTTGGGATTGAGACCAGCCTCAGTGCCGATCATCAGGATGAGTGCGGTGAGATCTCGTGAAAACTCAACAGGGATTTGCGCCTCCCAGGTAGCGAGAGTTCGAGGGCCCCCAGCAATTCGAAAGAAGAAAAGACCTGGTACAGCTCCTCGCGCGGGAGTTGCGCGTAGAAGACCCGGCCAGGTGTCGACAATTTGATCTGGAATTGCCCAAGCAAGGATACCGGCAAGTCCCTCCAACTTGACGAAGCTTGCCGACACCGCCTCCTCATCGCGCACGCCCCCCAGAGAGCCCATGGCGCCGAGTTTTTGGGAGTCTTTCGCTGCAACGGCGTTCAAAGACTCTGCCACAGAAGACTTGTCAGCGCCCCACGAGACCCACGTGTGTCCGTCCAGTTGATGAACCGCTACGTATCCCTCGCTGAGATCTTCAACCAGTTCTCTCATCGTGTCATCAACCCACGGCGCGCCTATACTCCTGTCGGCTGACAAGACTTCATTCGAAAGTCTCTTGGGTACGCTCCATCTATAGAGTGAAGCCCCTGGAACTCCACGCAACTGCGAATGAATACGTTTGAGCTGCGGAAAGTCCTGAACCCCCGAAATCATACGTTTTAAGTCGCGAGAAGAAAGCAACCACGAGATGTTGTCCAGCGCGGCTACCACTTTTGACTTCTTCATGGTTGTTCCCATTAAGCGATAGCTGGGACGTAACTCCTTTTCTTTATCGTTGAGGGTGGCAATCAAAGGGCCTTGGGCAAAAACAGTTGTATCCCCTTGGGGCCCCCAGGCTTGAATTAGTTGACCAAGTCGCGAAGAGAATTCAGACGATGCCCCCTCATACTCAACTCTACCAGTTGCCAAATCGACTAGGACGCTCATCCATGCCTCGGCATCTTGGGCATTCACTTCACGCTCATATCCAGCTGAACTGGCAGTGCTGGGTAGCGCATCAAAGAGGGGCGGTGCCTGAGCCTGAGTTTTCTCCAGAGCCTGAAGAGTTTGCACGGTTGTCGAATTTTGAGCTCCAAATTGACCCGAGAAGAGGACGCGAAAACTACCTTTTTCTTCGAATATTTGTGCAGTGAGTAACTCTGTGTCTTGAAGAAGAGCGCTTGCCTCATCAGCCAGCCCAACGACCGAGTCCGTGATTGCTTGATCGTATTTCGCGTGACCGACGTGGAGTTGTCGTGCCCCCACCGCAGCAAACATTTTGAGTCGTGCCAATTCCTTGCCGTAGGTGGCCCGCAAGGGACGCATATCAAGTTCTAAGTGCACATCGGCAGAGGAGAGTTCGAGAGCGGGAAAACCACGAAAGGCATACGCGGAAAGATAGCGCAAAGATTCTTCATTGTCTGAGCATACGATGCGTGCAGGACTCCCAGAGATGGCTCTTCCTACGGAGCACAATTGCCTCTCCCAGCGAAAGTGGTGAATGCCTCCAGATGCTTCTGTCGTTTCAACTCCATTTTCGTCGAGTTGTGAGAGAACCACGTCCACCCCAAAAGCTCCGATTGAAACTATCCGATGAGGGTCCTGGGGCCTTCGACTGTTGAGCGCTGCAATCATGTCGACTGGGGCCTCGAGATCGACGGCCTTCATGTAGAGCTTATCGTCTTCGTTTTGCGCTAACTTGCGCCAATCAAAAGGCAAAGAAAGCGCATCAAAAAGCCCGTCCGCCAGAGCAGCTGGATTTCTGACTCGAGCACGTAGGAAGATATTGTCTGGAGCCTCAACGGCGGTCAAAGGGGTTTGAACCGTTTGTTTCTCAGTTGCTGAGGACTCTTTTTTAGAGGTATCAGCAGAGGACTGCGCTGGCGGCGTACTAGCACCTCCACAAGCGGAGACGCTGAAACCTAGACAAACTGAAAATGCCGCTAGAGCGGCATCTTTTCGAAGAGACGTGAGGGCGTGGCTCATGAGCCAGAGCCTAAATCACCACGCTCTTTTGTCGAATCAAAATATCAGCACCGCCACGAGCGCCTCTTGCGTCACCGTGGCGGAAGACTGAATTACTTGGACTCTTCGAACTCAGCGTCGATGACGTCGTCTTTCTTATCGTCAGTCGCGTCAGCGGCACCGGCTCCACCAGCGGCAGCGGCGGCAGCGGCAGCAGGATCACCGCCTGCGCCTTCATAGAGCTTAGAAGCAAGTTCATGAGCCTTCTTTTCGAGCTCCTCGGAGACGCTCTGTACCTTCTCGTCGTCCTGCTTCTCCACAGCCTCGCGCCCCTCTTTAATCAAGGACTCAAGACCAGAGATGTCATCAGCTTCCATCTTGTCCTTGCTATCAGAGATCTGTTTTTCGAGAGTATAGCAAAGGTTGTCCAGCTTATTGCGGCGCTCTACCTCTTCGCGACGCTTGGTGTCTTCGGCCTCGTGCTCCTCGGCGTCCTTTACCATCTTGTCGACCTCGTCCTCACTCAAACCGCTCGATGCGGTAATAGTGATTTTTTGATCTTTACCCGTGGCCGTATCGCTCGCGGTCACGTGGAGAATGCCGTTAGCATCAATGTCAAAGGTGACCTCCACCTTGGGCATGCCACGGGGAGCCGCTGCAATTCCTTCGAGGTGAAACTTACCCAAGGGACGATTTTGCGAAGCCTGCGCGCGCTCACCTTGAAGAATATGAATCTCCACGGACGTCTGATTGTCAGCCGCTGTAGAGTAGGTTTCTTTTTTCTGGGTAGGAATGGTGGTGTTACGAGGAATCATCACCGTCATCACACCTCCCAAAGTCTCCACTCCCAAAGACAGAGGAGTCACGTCAAGAAGAACAACATCTTCAACGCTACCAGAGAGAACTCCACCTTGAATCGCAGCTCCAATTGCAACCACCTCATCGGGATTCACTCCCTTGTGGGAGTCTTTACCAAAGAATTCTTTGACCATCTCCTGAACGAGAGGAATTCGAGTAGATCCGCCGACGACGACTACTTCATCAATATCAGAAGCACTCTTCTTTGCATCTTTTAACGCAGCCTTTACGGGCTCAATCGTACGCTCCACCAAGGGGCGAATCATCTGCTCCAGATTGGCGCGTGTGATGGTCTTTTGAAGATGCTTGGGACCCGATGCGTCCGCGGTCAAGAAGGGTAAGTTGATGACGGTGTCTTGTTTGGAAGAGAGCTCAATTTTTGCTTGCTCCGCCGCGTCCTTTAAGCGCTGAATCACCATCTTGTCCTTGGAGACGTCGATGCCTGACTCTTTCTTGAACTCATCAATCAACCAGTTCATCACCGTGAGGTCGACATCATCGCCACCTAAGTGAGTGTCGCCGTTTGTTGAAATTACCTGAACGACATTATCGCCCACCTCAAGAATCGAGATATCAAATGTACCGCCACCGAAGTCGTAGACTGCAATGATTTCATTCTCTTTTTTGTCCAAGCCGTAAGCCAAAGCGGCGGCTGTCGGCTCGTTGATGATGCGCTTGACCTCTAACCCTGCAATACGTCCGGCATCTTTGGTTGCTTGACGCTGAGAGTCATTGAAATAAGCAGGAACAGTGATGACTGCCTCACTCACGCTCTCACCCAAGAAATCTTCTGCCGCTTTCTTCAGTTTAGAAAGAACTTTAGCTGCCACCTCCGGAGGAGCGACCTTCGTACCACGAACATCGAACCAAACGTCGCCGCTCTTACCGCTGATCAACTTGTAAGGGACGCGACCTTGATCGTCGCTCACTTCGTCAAAACGATGTCCAATAAAACGCTTGGACGAATAGATGGTATTCTCAGGATTTGTAACGGCCTGACGCTTCGCCACTGTGCCGACGAGAATTTCTTTATTTTCTGCCCAGGCTACAACTGAAGGAGTGGTGCGCGCGCCCTCGTCATTGACGATGACCTTGGCTTCTTTTCCGTCCATGACCGAGACCACGCTGTTGGTAGTTCCCAAGTCGATTCCGATAATCTTACCCATTTGATATTCTCCGCGGCCTCAGGGCCATTTTCTATGTCTGGCGAGCCTGAACTCGCATAAATTCTAAACATGAGGGCGGAAGATTCATCAATTCCGCACCCAATGAGCGACCGAATAGCCGGTCAAACACCTTTTTTGCTCTCCCAAAGGGAAATGACCCCAGAAAAAACGGGCTCTCAGGCATTCGGCCCAAGGTCCATAGGCCCTCCAACGCCGCGATACAATGACAAAAAGTCTATTATATCAAAGCCTTAGAAGTATTCTGGGGGCCGCTCTAGAAACAACATAACCATGCTTTAAGAGCGGTCAACACGCTAGGACCCAAGAAAATTCACGTCTCTTCGAATACCCTAGATGGGTCAGTTTAGCGCAAGGCTCGACAGCAGCGCGTGCCCAAAGAGTAGTCTGTATAGGCGGGGGCATGATTCTCGACTTTGGCCTCACAACCCTCGCGAGTTGGACGAGAAAAGAAGCCTCCGACAAAGGTTCCTTTCGGATCGTCAATCCATTCGTCCAGATTGCCGACCATATCGTAAATCTTCTGACTCTGATGCACAGAGACACACTTTGGCTTACTGCCCGTGGGCAACAAGAGAGCGCTCTTTCCTTCTTCGGTGACCAAATGCAAGCGTGGATCGAGATGTCCCAGCGACGAATTACCATGTAACTCATAGGCGGGGTGAATCGCACGGAAGACGTTACAGGTGTGCGCCTTAAAACGGTCGCTATAGGGGTGTCTGGTTCCTTTGGAGCCTCGACAAGCCCGTACCCACTCTTTTTCTGAGCAGAGACGTTTTCCCGCATTTTTGCAGGCCAATCGAGCACTATAATAGGTCATATACCCTTGGGGCAGCACCCGAGGAGCACTCACCGCTCGAGGTGTGAAGGGACCTCGCTGATGCAAAGGTATGGGGGGCAATGGCAATAATCGAGCACGTGCATCGCCGGTTCTCGCGGCCTCGGTGGACCAATAGCGGTAGACCTTTTTAAGCAACCGCGACTCTGGTGGGTAATAGGGAGAGAGTCGCTTGCGTGACCGATTTTCCACAGTGTGCACCTCCCAGCGATCGATACAGAAGGCTCCGACTTGGGCCATTTCTGGGGGACAGGGACTTTTCCTTTTCGCCAGCGCAGGGGTCATTGTCAGACCCTCGTTCTCGCTTGCGCTCATGCTCATGAAAGGAATGAGAGAGCTCGCTACAATCAGCCCCGCAAAAAGCCGCATTTAAGCTGAACCGATTGTGCGTGTCGTGAAAGCCAACGGGGAGGTTCCTTGCAATTGGTAGGCACGCGCCCAAACCTCATGGGGGGGCGTCTCAAATAGAAGTTCAGTTGATACGTCACCCGGTAGCCAAGCGCCCGCCTGAATTTCTGCCTCCAACTGCCCGGGTCCCCAACCCGCGTACCCAGCAAAAGCCCGCAGCCCCTTGATTTCGTGCCCCTGAGCCAGAAACTCAAGAATATCTCGAGAAGCTGTCGCCACGATGCCCGGCGCCACTTTGGTCTGATGTTCCACCTCGTCCTCGGTTTTACCTTCGGGAAACAGCAACCAAACCTGCTGGGTCGAGACAGGACCTCCACGCAACACCTGCACAGCAGCAGGCTTGAACTCTCGCGGACTTTTTGTACGTAGCTCGGCTTGGGCAAGCAACTCGCCTAGAGACAACACTTTTTCTCCGTTGATTACCCAACCAAAAGCGCCCTCTTCATCGTGAGACGCAAGGAGCACTACGGAGCGATCAAAACGAGGATCACCGAGAGGGGGGGATGCAATGAGAAGTCCAGGTGCAAGCGGAGTCATGCTCTTTCAAGTTAACCGCCGAGGCTCACGGGAGCAAATGGCTAGGCAAAACAAAAGCTCCCCCTTTCGCTAGAAATACGAAAAGAGGGCCCTCAGTTACAGGTGAAGGACACGAGCGAACTCATTCAGTACAAAATTCGTGTTCGAATGCTCGTATCAAGGGCCTCAACCCTCTTCTTGACCTCGGCGCTCAGATCGCGATCCAAATCCATTGCTAGATAGCCAATGGTAGAATCGGTAGAGAGAACCTGCGCTGCCACATTCGCCTTACTATCGGAGATAATGCTGTTGATGGCAGTGAGCACCCCCGGCACGTTTCGATGAACATTGAGAATTCTATGGTGGCCTTCCAGAGGCGCTTGGCCAATTTGTGGAAAGTTAACAGCCCCTGTGGTCATGCCGCCATTGAGGAAGTCCAGTAATCTGCCCCCTACTTCTCGCCCAATATTCTCCTGTGCCTCTTGAGTCGAGCCACCCACATGGGGAGAAAGAATCACGTTGCGCAACCCTCGGAGTTCGGAGACAAAACCTGGACCATTTCCTCGTGGCTCGACGGGAAAAACATCAACCGCCGCCCCAGCTATGTGCCCGCCTTCAATCGCCTCTGCTAAGGCCGGTATGTCGACCACCGAACCTCGCGCCAAATTCAAGAGGCAAGCCCCCTTCTTCATCTGCGCGATTCGCTCCCGAGTCATCATGCCCTTGGTTTCGTCCGTTGCGGGCACATGCATGGTGACAAAATCAGATTGTGCGAGCAGGTCTTTTAGGTCGGGAACAAATTGATTGTTTCCCATGGGAAGCTGCTGCTCCACATCGTTAAAAAGCACACGAAGACCCATTGCCTCAGCCAACACACCTACTTGGCGACCGATGCGACCGTAGCCGACGATGCCTAACGTTTTACCACGTACTTCAAAAGAACCTACCGCCGATTTATTCCACACACCTTCGTGCATTTCACGCACATGGTCGGGAACATGACGGGAGAGTCCCACTACATGACTAATGATCAATTCTGCAACGCTACGTGTATTGGAGAATGGCGCATTGAAGACCGGAACGCCCCGTTGATTGGCGCAGGCTAAATCCACCTGATTTGTTCCGATACAAAAACAACCAATTGCCAACAAGCGATCTGCGGCGGCGAGGACTGGCGCGGTAATATTGGTCTTGCTGCGCAATCCAACAATGTGCACATCCTTTATTTTCTTAACTAGCTCCTCCTCGGGGAGAGCCCCCGAGAGAACTTCAAGGTCCAATCCGTCTGAGCGAAATATCGAACGAGCTGTCTCGTGAATATTTTCGAGGAGGAGAACTTTAATCTTATTTTTGGGAAAGGACGTTGCCTGAGTCATCGCGAGGCCACGCTAGCAGTTGAAACAAAACCCGCACCCCCGAAAACGCACCTTAGTTCTCCTTCTGACAGCCACGGGTATCTTATATAATCCACCTTTACTGGAAAGCAGCTGCCCCTCCCTCGCTCTCACTCGTATTTGTATGGGGACTAAGAACAAGCTATCGTAATATTACGATGAATAAAGACGCACCCTGTTGCCCCCCAGTCGAAGACGAAATCGACGATCGCGCAGTGGAGGGCATGCAAGCGGATGACGATCTCGCTCGTATGTCCAAGGCACTTGGTCATCCAGCCCGAGTCAAAATAATTCGCATACTCATCCGGCGCAACTCCTGCGTATGTGGTGATTTAGTCGGAGAAATCGCCCTGGCCCAGTCCACCGTGTCTCAACATCTCAAAGTTCTTAAAGAAGCGGACCTCATTCGCGGGACCGTCGAGGGCCAGAACGTCTGCTATTGCGTCAATGCTCGCAGCCTGCGGCGCTTTCGCGCTCTTGCAGGAAGTCTTTAAGAAGTATCAACTCTGCTTTTCAGCGTAATCAAACGATTATACCGCGTCCTGCGCACTCCTGTTTGTAAAATTTTCACCCCAATTATGTCCAATTTCCCCACTTCCCCTCAGCCCGCCAACCCCTTGGGCCTTTTTGGTCGTTACCTGAGCCTTTGGGTGACCCTCTGCATTGTGGCGGGAGTACTATTAGGCACTCTCTTTCCTCAAGCTTTTTCGGCAATCGCTGATTTTGAATTCGCTCATGTCAATCTCGCCGTGGCTCTCCTGATTTGGGTGATGATCTACCCGATGATGGTGCAAATTGACTTTTCTTCATTAAAGGACGTGGGGCAAAAGCCAAAAGGTCTAGTCGTTACCCTCACTGTGAATTGGCTTATCAAACCATTCACCATGGCGGCGCTCGCATGGCTTTTCTTTGAGCAGTTTTTTGTGAGATTTGTAGATGAGTCTTCGGCTCAACAATATATCGCAGGCATGGTTCTCCTGGGGGTGGCCCCATGCACTGCTATGGTTTTTGTATGGAGCAAGCTTGTAAAGGGCGACGCGAATTACACCCTCGTTCAGGTCTCTGTCAATGATCTCATCATGGTGGTTGCATTCGCCCCCCTAGCAGGCTTCCTACTAGGAATGGCCGATATTACAGTTCCCTGGGAGACTCTACTTCTCTCGGTTCTGCTCTACATCGTTTTTCCTTTAATTGCGGGTTCCCTTACTCGAAGAGTACTAACCAAAGGAAGTGATACCTCACGTCTCAAAAGATTTGATGATCGCGTGCAACCCCTGTCTATGATGGGATTGCTAGCAACAATTGTAATTCTTTTTGGACTGCAAGCCGAAACGCTTATCTCTCAACCAATGGTAATTGCCCTGATCGCGGTGCCCCTCACCATTCAAAGTTACGGTATTTTTGCCATAGCCTACGCTTGGTCGTATTTTTGGAAAGTTCCGCATAATATAGCCGCTCCCGGAGCTCTAATAGGCACCTCCAACTTCTTCGAACTAGCCGTTGCCGTGGCAATTAGCATTTTTGGTCTGCAATCGGGAGCAGCCCTCGCCACCGTAGTGGGAGTTCTCGTGGAAGTTCCTGTCATGCTCAGCCTGGTGGCCTTTGCCAACCGAACTCGAGATTCGTTTTCAGCTCCCTTGGAGTCCTCGTTAAAAGACCCGGCATCTCAGAGTCACACTCTACCCTCCGTCTAAGTGACTCTTTCATTCAAAGTACAAACATGACAATTCTGCCTGCCCTGCAACAGTACATCGACAACCTGGAGCTTCAGCGCGCAGAGCTCACCAGTGTCCGAAAAGAAAAACTCGGTTCTTTGGTCGACTACATTAATCAACGCCGCGAGAAGCCGGGGGTCATTTCTCTCAACTTCATCTGCACCCACAATTCTCGAAGAAGCCACTTGGGCCAAATTTGGGCGACTCTTTCTGCCCACTACTACGGGATAGAGCGGGTGAGCGCATTCTCAGGAGGAACCGAAGCGACCGCTTTCAACCCTCGAGCAGTTGCTGCAATTGAACGCGCCGGCTTTGGTGTAAGCAAGTCCCCAGGAGAGAACCCACACTATTTGGTGAGGCATAGCCTTCAGGCCAAAGAGAGCGAATGCTTCTCCAAACGATTCGACGACGATTTCAACCCTCAAGTTGATTTTGCCGCCATCATGACCTGCAGTGACGCGGACAGAAATTGCCCGTTAATTTCTGGAGCAACTCGCCTCTCTCTTCCTTATCTCGATCCTAAAGCAGGTGATGACACGCCGGAAGAGGCTCAACTCTATGACGAGCGCTGTGAACAATTGGCGTGCGAAATGCTCTATGTATTTGAGCAGGTCGCAAAGAAAGGCGCCCCCTCCTTCAGAACATGACGACATGTTTCTCCTCCAAGCCCAAAAGAAAAACCCAGTCATTTCCTTGTGGGAAATACTGGGTTTCTAGGGAGGCGAGGATGGGATTCGAACCCACGTGTGACGGTTTTGCAAACCGTTGCCTAACCACTTGGCTACCTCGCCCTATCGGGAAGCGGAACGTGGCATGACTGGCCCTGTGAATCAAGAAGTCGCGAGGTAGAAAGGAATGAATTGGATATTTGAGGTCCGATTCGATGCCCTCGTCATTCAACTCTACTTTTTTTCTTCTTTCTCAGCTCTCGGCAAGGAGCGCATTGTCTCCTCGCTCGGCTCTTCGATCACGGGCACCGAATCTTCAGCCAAATAGCTCAAAATGGCATCATCTAAAGACTTTTCGTCTAAACCTTGCCCAAAAATACTCCCGCTATTGGGAGGTGGGACTGAGAAAATGGAAGCAGGCCGAGAGGCACCGTAAGACTTTCCGTCGGCACTCTCTCCTCCCAACTCAATAGAAATCACTCGTGTTTCTATTGTCGGTCCATCGTCACTTCGTACATCATCACCCTGCGCTGGATGAGTGGAGGCAGCGGAAGATGGGTTAGAGTCTTCGTCCGATTCTTTGGAAGACGGGGCCTTACCTTGAGAGTTTGAACTGGCCGCACCAGATGCGCCCTTGGACACGGCCCCAATCGCCGCGCCTTTCTCAGAGGCTTTTACAGCGAGAAGAGCCGCTGCTTTGCCTAAGAGTGAGTTGGGCCCCGCTTCGCTGGGAGGAGCTGCACCTTCGTCAAACCCAATGACCTCGTCCAGCTCTCCGGATCGCAGCGCCACAAACATAGCCTTGTGTTGTTCCTTCATTAGGTTTTTTACAACGATGGCCATGTCGTCACGCTCCAAATGTTCGGAGTAATCGGTACGTGTGGATTTTACTATTCGTCCCCCGTCAGCAAAAAGATGGGTACGGATCCACGGATTATTCATTCCGGAATCCTCCGTCTGAATATGAAAGACTCTTCGCCGGTGGCGAACGTTGTTATTGTATCCAAGTAGAGGGGGAGGAGGCATAGTGAAAAATTATCTCTCGTATTCGTCTAAGCGGCGCATACCCTCAAGAAGCAGAGCCTCTGGACTGCCTTGAATGACTTGAGACTCGGCCGTGAAGCTCGGATCCATCGCGAAAGTTCCCTCTTGCAAGCGGAGCATCGCGTAAAAAGCTTCCTCGCCTCGTTGGCTCATCCACAAAGCATTATAAATCATTCCTTCGACGAAATGAATCTCACCATGCTCATGCTTCGAACGAATTTTCAAGGAGCCCGTCTTTCGACCATGCCAGAGAACTTGCACCATATCCGGTAGCCCCATTTCGGTGAGTGAGCCGGAAACACCTCGCGGAGCGGCACCGCTCTGAGCGGCCTCTCTCTCCATAATTTGCTTCAGCTTAGCGACCAATAGGTCCGCCGAAACTGGCTTTTGCATGAAGTCCGAAGCGCCCAATTCGAAAGCGCGACGAGCATCGGCGCTCGCGCTCCTGGAGGTCACAAAAATCCACGGAATATTCTTTCCCCAGTCGTGCTTTCGAGCTTCGTTCAAGAGAGTGAATCCATCCATCGAACCACCGAGATCGATCTCTGTAACAGCCATTTCGAATTCTCCTGATTGGAGCAACTTGAGGGCTTGCTCTGCAGAATGGGCTTGCTGAACCTCAAAACCTTGCTCCACCATGCGAAGCTCGAGCACTGTAGTTTCTTCTGGATCGGGGTCGACTATTAGCGCGCGATGACGATTGGCAAGCAGGCGCGCTTTGAGGTCTTCACCTGTGACCGTTTGTTTGAATAGGTCAACCAGGTTCGGGTCAAATATTGTATTGCGATACCGTGCTAAAACCTCACATGCCTCCACTGGCTTTAACCTCTTGCGAAAAGGGTTGCGCGGGTTTTGAGTCAAGTCAGCATAGGTGTCGGCAATTGCCAAGATTCGTGCCCCTAAACTAATATCTTTTCCCTTGATGCCATTTGGAAAACCTTGCCCATCAAATCGCTCATACATTTGCTCAACAGCATTCTTTGTATCAGAAGCTAAGCCAACAGCCTCCATCAAACGAGCAGGAGACGTCAGGGTTTTACGGGCCTGGGAGGCATGACCTTCGTACTCTGCCACGTTGAGCGTAGTCAGGTGGTAGGCGCCTGCTTTTCCTAAATCGTGAAGAAATGCTGCTATCTGCAGATGAGACAGTTGTGATTCATTGAGCCCGATGCGCTCAGCTAATTTCTTGATTAATCGAGAAACTTGCGCAGAATGACCACGTAAATCCTGACGAGAATTCTCCAGGAGACTCACCATAACATTGAGAGTCTCCACGTATCCTTGATCAGTGCGGGCACGGCCAGTGCTTTTACCGTTGCCGGCCATATCCTCCTCGCTCAACACACGTTCTCGTGGACGCTCTTCTTGGGCGAGAGCTACGGTCATACTCTCTTCACTTACCAAGTTCCGCTCATAAACATCGAGCATAGTGGTAAACTGCGCATGAGCTGCTCTGTCTAAGTTCGCGAATGCGTGAATATCGCCCGTGTACGCTTTGGCGACGGCTGCCTTGACGGCGCGGGGACGGGCGATGAATGCTCGCACTTCTCGGGCGCCTGATACCAACTTGATTTCATCGAGGGCCGTTGCATTGTCTGGATCGGCGGTAACGACACTCAAGGCACCACTATTCGGGTCATAGAGGACCGGAAAAACACCGTGGGCTACCGCTAGTTTCTTGGGCACCATTTTAAGCGTTGCCTGATCGATGTCGGCTTTTGCAAGCTTTTCGGTCGAAACGAAACGAGTCTTGTGGATACCCGCTAGATATTTGAGAAGTGCAGCCTCACCCACGGTATCATTGTCAATCAGCGCTTCTTCTAGGCGATCGCCAAACGCTTGTACGTGATTGAGCACGGCCTCACTTTGAGCTGCTGTGATCACTCCGTCAGTGACCATTCTATCAAGTAAACGCTGGTTCAAGGGTGCATTCATCTTTCAAATTTTCCGCCAGGCAAGGATATTCGGGGAGGCTGGTTGTGCACCGCCCCCCGCCGAGCGGAAGTCCGCTGAATCCTAGGCTCATTGCCGGAGCGTGGCGAGGCCATGCGACCTCTCAATACGTCTTAATTGAGTCTGCATACATATGCGGGCGAGAACATGAGATAGTTGAGTACATTTACACACCCATGGGCTAGTCTCGAGAGTGACCCTTGACGCCCCGGCTCTTGAGAGCTACTTACGTCGCCCCTTCAGAAAAATTCTCGCGCAAAAACGAGAATAGCTCTGGGGAGACCCACTCAACGGGCAGACTCAATCGTGAGTCGCGCTCCTGAGAACGGGGCCCAAACCGATTGCAGCCAAAAATCTGCTCGGGTGGGGACCCACTGCATTTCCAACACCACAGAGGATCCCAATCAATGCGTACTTTCAACGCAAAACCCGCAGAAGCATTAGCTGAACGCGGTTGGTACATCGTCGACGCGGAGGGCCAGCCCCTCGGACGACTTGCCAGCAAGATCGCGACAATTCTTCGCGGCAAGCACAAGGTTACATTTACCCCGCACGTAGATACAGGCGACTTCGTCGTTGTCATCAATGCCGCCAAGGTAAAAGCAACTGGCGCAAAAATGGACGACAAGCTCTACTACACCCACTCGGGGTACGTAGGCAGTATCAAAAGCATCAACCTGCGCGACGCTCTTGAGCGCAAGCCAGAGATGCCCATCAAGCACGCTGTAAAAGGCATGCTTCCCAAGAATATCCTTGGGCGTCAGCTTCTCAAGAAGCTCAAAGTTTACCCCGGCGCAGAGCATCCCCATGCCGCCCAAAACCCCAAAACCTTGCCGCTCTAATTCAGGAGCTCGGAGAATCGAATGACTGAAAACGCAACATACGCCACTGGCAAGCGCAAAACAGCTGTAGCCCGTGTTTGGATCACAGCCGGAAGTGGACAACTTTCCGTTAACCGTACCGCAATTGACGAGTACTTTGAGCGAGAGACCTCAGTGATGGTCGCCAAGCAGTCTCTTGAACTGCTTGAACTAGCCGAAAAATACGATGTGAAAGCATTCGTTGCCGGCGGTGGTCACTCTGCCCAGGCAGAGGCAGTTCGTCACGGTATCGCTCGCGCTCTCGTTGCAGAGGACAACGAGCGTCGAGGTAAGCTCAAAAAAGCTGGTCACCTCACACGTGATAGCCGAAAGAAAGAGCGTAAGAAGCCTGGTCAGCCCGGCGCACGTAAGAAGTTCCAGTTCAGCAAGCGCTGATTTTTATCGAACTCAACTTCTGGGAAGTTTTTTTCCTCTCCAGAAGAAAATACGCGGTTGGCTTTCTGGGTCTGCCGCGTTTTTCTATTTCAGGCTCAACCCTCCTCCTTCAGATTTCCTCTTACACCCCATATATTGTAAATTATGACATTACGTGTCGGAATTTTAGGCGCTGCCGGCTACACCGGTATTGAACTGATTCGCTTGATCGATCTGCACCCTCACCTGGAGCTCACCTATGTGGCCGCACGTGAAAATGCAGGTCAAAAGCTGGGTAAAGTCGTGCCCTCCACCCAAGGTGTACCTGGGCTTGGCGACATGAACTTGGAGCGTTTCGAAAGCGAGGATGCTCAAAAGATAGCCCAAGAGTTGGACGTCGTATTTACCGCTCTTCCCCATGCGGCCAGCGCGCGCTTGGGCGGTGCCCTGCTCGATGCAGGAACCCAAGTCGTTGATCTCTCCGCGGACTTTCGGCTACGTGATCTAGAAACATATGAACAGTGGTACGGCGTGCACCCACGTCCCGATCTGATCTCCCAAGCTGTTTACGGACTTCCCGAAATTTATCGAGAAGAACTCAAGTCGGCTCAGCTCATTGCCTGTCCGGGGTGTTATCCCACAAGCGCGATTCTCCCTCTCGTGCCCCTATTGCGGGAAAAGCTGATTGAGATTGATTCGACAATTATCATTGATGCCAAGACAGGTGCGAGTGGTGCTGGCCGCAAGGCGAGCCCCGTTACGAACTTTTCGGAAGCTTCAGAAGGCATGCGCCCCTACAAAGTAGCCGGGGGGCACCGCCATACTCCCGAGATGGAACAAGAACTTTCCCTCGCTGCCGGAAAGAACTTGAAAGTTCTTTTCACCCCGCAATTGGTGCCCATGATTCGCGGTATTCTCACCACCACCTACGCTCGAATCAAGCCGGGAGTGAGCGCCGAGCAATGTCGCGAGGCCGCTATGAGCCATCTAGGAGACACCTTGGTTACGGTCATGCCTGCAAGTCGCCTACCGGACACCTTGCATGTGCGCGGGAGCGGGCGCGCCCAAGTGGCGTACGAATTGGACGAGCGCACGGGGCTCCTTCTTGGAATGTGTGCAATCGATAATCTTGCCCGAGGTTCATCGGCTCAGGCCATTCAGGCTCTCAACGTATCTCGTGAATTTTGTGAGACAGACGGTATCCCTCGCTTGGCAACATTTCCATGAGGTCTTTTGAGAATTTCGTTCGGTCAACCATATATTTCACATTGTAGGTGCTTTGACCGGGTCAAACCGGGCAAGTGTCCGGTCTTTCAGATCTGAAAAAAACCTTTTTTTCTTCAGCTCATGTATCGCTCGGCGAGGACTCGCCCGGAACGCAAGGCTCCCTGACTTCAGGGAGTTCTAAGTCGATACGCGATCGAAACTACAATATAGCCTGAATACCTAACGTAAGTTTCCGCTCCCAACGGCCCTGAGGAAACTTGCGCGAAGGCAGGGACCATGGAATCACTACGCGTCTCTATGAACTCCCCCTTTCAACTCAACAGTAAGTTCGAACCCAAGGGCGATCAGCCTTCAGCTATCAAGAAGCTCCTGCGGGGTTTGAAGAAGGGCGAGCAATATCAGACGCTCCTCGGCATCACCGGTAGCGGCAAGACCTTTACCGTAGCGAACTTGATTCAAGCGGTTGGTAAACCCACCTTGATCATGGCGCCTAACAAAACCCTCGCGGCGCAGCTCTATGGGGAGATGAAAGATCTCTTTCCCAACAATGCCGTGGCCTACTTTGTTAGCTACTACGACTATTATCAACCAGAAGCATATCTGCCCACTAGCGATACATTTATCGAAAAAGACGCCATAGTAAACGATCAGATTGATCGTATGCGACATGCTGCGACCTATGCTCTACTTTCTCGCAAAGACACAATCATCGTAGCAAGTGTTAGTTGTATCTATGGCATCGGTTCTTCTGAATCATACGAGGGTTTGCAGATCAAGCTAACCCAGGGGGATGAGATTAGCCGCGACGAGCTTCTCAGACGATTGGTGGATATTCAATACGAACGAAATGACATCGATTTTCATCGGGGTACATTTCGTGTTCGTGGGGACGTTGTTGAGATTTTTCCGATGTACGAAGAAGCCATGGCGGTTCGAGTCGAATTTTTCGGAGACGAAATCGATCAGATCAGTCAGGTCGATCCTCTCCGAGGAAAGGTGAGCAAACGTCTCTCAACCTATTCCATCTATCCGGGCTCTCATTACGTCACTCCGAAGGAGCACCTAGGAAAAGCGATTGGTCGTATTCGCAAAGAACTGCAGGGGCGCCTAGATTTTTATGATAAGGAAGGGCGTTTCCTCGAGAAACAACGCCTGGCTCAGCGAACTCAATACGATTTGGAAATGCTGGAGCAAATGGGCTTCGTCCAAGGTATCGAGAACTACTCTCGCCACATGTCTGAGAGAAAACCAGGAGAGCCCGCTCCTACATTGATAGATTATTTTCCGGATGACTTTCTACTCATCATGGACGAGTCCCATCAAACGGTCCCCCAAGTAGGAGCGATGTATAAGGGCGATCGCGCACGAAAAGAGAACCTTGTCGAATACGGGTTTCGCCTACCAAGTGCCCTGGACAACCGTCCCCTACAATTCCACGAATTCGAAAAGTTCATGGGAAACACAATTTTTGTCTCGGCAACCCCTGGTGACTTCGAACTTGAGAAGAGCGGCAAGAATATTGCGGAACAATTAATTCGCCCAACCGGCCTCTTGGATCCGATTATTGAAGTGCGTCCTGTTGATGGTCAAATTGACGATCTACTCATAGAAATTCGTGACCGGGCCAAGAAGAACGAAAGAGTTCTCGTCACAACTTTAACAAAGCGCATGGCCGAAGACCTTACGGAGTATTACGCCGAATTGGGGGTGCGCATTCGCTACCTTCACTCAGACATCGACACGATGGAACGTGTCGAATTACTCAAAGCACTGCGCGCCGGTGAGTACGATGTATTGGTTGGAATTAACCTTCTTCGAGAAGGCCTCGACCTCCCCGAAGTGAGTTTGGTAGCGATTTTGGACGCCGACAAGCAGGGGTTTCTTCGTAGTCATCGCTCGTTAATTCAAACGGTCGGCCGGGCTGCTCGAAATTCCAATGGGCGAGTCTATATGTATGGCGACCGAATCACCGATGCGATGGAGCGCGCTATCAGCGAAACTGAACGACGACGAGTGATTCAAAAGGCTTACAACGAAAAGCACGGCATCACCCCCGCCACAATTCAAAGCTCCATCAAGGACTCCATCAGCGCCGCTAGCGGAGCCGCTGACTATTACTCGATTCCGAAGGGCTCAAAGAGCACAGACAAGATCACCGGCAAAACCAAGAAAAAGGAAGCCCTAAAAGATCAAAGTACAATATCCAGTACACCACCCGCCAAGACGAAATCAAAAGTCTCCTCCATTCCTCCCCAGGAGCTTGCCGAGCGTCTCGAAGCTCTCCGCGGCGAAATGTTTACCGCCGCAGAAAATCTGGAATTCGAAACAGCCGCTCGCCTTCGTGATCAGCTCAATCAACTCACCAACGAAGGAAGTAGCGCTCAGGTGACAGATGCACCACCTCCACCCATGAGCGCCCAAAAGAAAGCTCGTGGCAAAAAGAGTTCCCCTTCAAAAACGGCAGCCAAACGCAGCGCAGCTCCTCGCAAGAAAAAGTCCGGAATTACTCGAAAGCCTGACCAAGGCACGCCCCCGAGTTCTGCCTCGAGTGCATAAAATCGACAGCTCCGAACACCTTCTCTACGAACAGCCCCCGTCACTCAAGTTGACCAGTTCTGGGCCGTATCTCCTCAAGTAGGAGGTCATTCTAAAAAGACCTCCTCGGAGAAAGTCATGTATCGACGGCGTTCCATAAAAAGGCTTCTTTACGCCTTGCCTCTCTTGCTCAGTACCTCTTGCTCAAGCACCAAGGCGCCAGAATCTAAGGAGCAGCTCAAGCTAGGCGCGCTCTTACCGATAACGGGTGCATTCGTACCTGGATCGACCTTTGAGACTGCGTTGCAGTTGGCAATAGAGGACGCAAACGCCTCCCAGGGTACCAATACGCGAAAAGTATCTCTGATTATCAAGGATACAAAGAGCACTCCTGAGGGAGCGACTCAAGCCGCCCAAGAACTCTTGGACGAAGGGGTTCAGTTGATCGTAGGGGCTGTCCTCAGCTCGGCAACAAAAGCGGCCTTGAATGTCACAATTCCAGCCGGAGCGCTTCTGATATCTGGAGGCTCCACTTCTCCCAGTCTGACAAACGTCGACAACCAAGGGCTCTTTTTTCGTACTGCTCCCAGGGACGATCGTCTGGCCAAAGCGTTTGGAAAGTATCTCGCAGCGAATGGTGTCAATGAGTTCGCTCTCATCGCCAATGACAGTATTTTTACCCGTGATATTGCCGATATCACTCAGGATACATTCGAAAAACAAGATTGTGGCTTACAACCCTGCTCTTACGCTCGCTACACCTACCCCGAATCGACGCCGCCCGATGATCCAATTTTGGACGACCTAGTCAAGGCGGCTCTCAAGTCGAATCCTGAGGTCATATTCATCAGCGGCTACGCCGAAGACACTGCGAGTATTATCGCACGAGCCGAGGCTCTCTCCTTTCAAGGAACTTACTTCATGACGGCCGCGTTCTCGACCACAGGAGGGCTCGAAGTGAGCAGTCTCGAGGTCAGAAAACGCCTCAATTGGATAGATTTTGGCCCCCGACATGGGGAAGGTCACAAGAGATTTATGGAGAGGGCCTCGGCTAGAATTGGTGCAACGGCCCCCCTCTTGCTTGCCCCGACCTATGATGCCGCCATGCTGCTCATCCTCGCCGTTCATCACGCGAGATCCACCGACCCGGCTCTCGTCGCTCAGTCCTTGTGGAAAGTTGCAAATCAGCCCGGTCAAAAGGTGAGCAAATCAGAACTCACTGCAAGCATCGACTCTTTGCACGAGGGAAATGAAATCGACTACGAAGGACTCACACTCGTTGAATTCGACCAATTCGGTGATTCAACGAGTGGACAGGCTCGTATCAATCGTGTCGACGACAACGGCATGACGATAACCGAAATAATAGACTGATGGGCTTTTTAGCCCCATTCCTAAAGAATTCGATATACTTCCCAATGGTTCGTCCCCGAAACGACCAGAGGGGACATTTTTTTTCCCCAAGCGGCATGCCCTTCCAGAGTTGAGAGTTGGGTAAACGCCCGATCAAGATCAGCAAGAGTCCTAAATTGCACCTCGTTGACGATCTTCGACTCTGTCGTACCAATTGAACCTATCATCAATATCTCATTGATATCTCCAAATCCAACCTGCTTTCCAAATTCTTGACTCCACTCCTTGAGCAAGGATGCCACCTCGCCCGACTTGCCAAATTTTGCAGTGATACTCCATCGTGCAACGATCATAATACCCACAGAAACGGAAAGCTTCGCCATGCCTTGAGCGAAGAATTCCAACTATCGCGTCAGTCGAAGTCGCTCTTCGGGAGCTTCGTCATGAAGCCTAGAAGCCAATTGTTTGAGCAGATCAAACTCGCTCACAATACCGATTAAATCACCGCTTCCGTCCACTACAGGCAAACAGCCAAATTTATTTGCGAGCATCAAGCGAACGGCCTGTAAGACCTGAGTCTCTGGTCCCACTGTCACGACATCCCGAGTCATGACACTCGCGGCAAACGTGCCTTCTTTTAATCTCGCATCATTGAGCTGGCTGGCAGGGGTAGCGTCTAGAGTACTCACGGAGAGCCCCAGCATATCTCGATGCGAGAGCATCCCCACTAGTTGTTTTCCGTGAACTACTGGAAGATGACGCACATGAAACTGATCCATTCCCTGCATCAGACCCAAGAGATTATCCTCCTCTTGAATGGTAATTACCTCTCGGACCATGATGTCTTTAACTCTGAGATTCACGATTTTTAGCCTTTTAAATTGTCTTCAACCCAAGGGTCGACTCACAAATCGATAGGTATGACGAGGACCATGATGTTCGCTATGTTGCGAACACCAAAGGTTCTTTCCTTGGGTTTTCTGCCTCATTTCTATGCATTTCGGACAGGCATGGGCAAACTCCGGCATTTCGGGACCTCTATCAGGTGCGCGCACCACCATCACGCTACAGGGAGCATGACGCATGATCTCTTCAGAGGTGAGACCGTGCCAAATTCGACTGATACCTTTGTGTTCGTGGGTACCCACTATGATGAGGTCAGCCTCCAAATCACGAGCCTTTCGACTCAGTAGCTCAGAAGGGTGTTCGTCCGAAAGATGCACCGATAGCTCTTCGCAAATTGGATGCTTGAGATCTTTCTCCATCTCGGCTCGAATCCCAAATACGTGAGAGCGCAGGCGCGCCGAAGCTTGCTTATAGCTCAAACCCTCGATTGGCATTCCGGGCACATCGGTGAAAACGACAGGACCAAACGTCTTGAAAGCATGTACCGCATGTACGTGAGCGCGGACCAATTTATCCGCATGCGATAGGGCGCTTTTTAGGGCTAGGCTGTTTTTATCCGCTAAATCGACGCCTACTAAAATAACCGTAGGCTTTTGCTGACTGAGAACTCCCATTGACACATTCCTCCTGTAGACAAACGTGCCACCTTTCAGGACAAGCGCCACCCTAAGTAACTGTCAAGTTGAACACGCTAAATTTACGCTCATTTCTACCCCCCAAGAGGGCAATTTAACTCAAGGGGACTAGTTTGTATGTGTAGATCAAGTAAAGTCGATGCGGTCTGTATTTTTCAATTCAGCAACCACCTCACGTACATCCTGAGCGCGGTCACGGGGCATCACCAACAGGGCATCGTCGGTCTCTACAACGCAAAGACCTTCTACACCTACTAAAGCAATCACCTTTTTCGACATAGGTTCTTGAGTTGATTGAGAGCGCAAATCTTCCACTATATTATTCGCAGCGTCGACTAATATAGTGCCGCGAGGCGCGGAATTGCCAGCCTCGTCCTTTGGAGACAACTCCCATGCGCTCTCCCAGCTACCCAAATCACTCCAGCCAAATTCTCCTGGCACCACGTTCAACTGTTTCTCTTTTTCCATCACTCCGTAATCGATACTGATAGATTGAGTGGACTGAAAGAACTCGTCGACTGCAGCTGATTCTTTTGACGTTCCGTGGGCCGCCGCAACAAGTTTCAACGAGGCCGACATTTCCGGAAGATGTTTCTCAATAGCGCTCAACATATCGCACGCTCTAAATACAAATATGCCGGCGTTCCACAGGTATTCACCGCTATTGAGGTACCGCTCCGCAATTTCTCGTGAAGGTTTTTCTACAAAACCAGCGACATCGTGCACTCCCGAACGGCTCACCTTTCCCTTCTTTATGTAGCCATAACCAGTCTCTGGCCGCGAAGGTACAATGCCAATCGTGGTAATAATACCCTGGCGCGCCGACTCGGCTGCGAGGGCGACAATTCGACGAAACTCGACTGCATCCTGCGCATGCTGATCGCTGGGTAAAACACAAACTACCGCGAGAGGATCTTTTAAGGCGACTAAAGCGGCCGCCCAACCGATACAAGGGGCAGTATTTTTTGCACAGGGTTCAGCCAAAAATGCATCATGCGGCAACGAAGGTAATTCTGCACGAGTGCCCTCAACTAAATGCTTTCCGGTAGCCACAAGAATGCTTTGCTCATCTACAAGACCAGCAAGTCGCTCTACCGTAGCTCCTATTAAAGAACGAGGAGCCGATGGGCCTAGAGGGAGAAGCTGTTTAGGACGCAAACGACGGGAAGCCGGCCAAAAACGCGTCCCGCTACCACCAGCCAAGATTACGGCAAAAATATTTTTCTCGGTCATAGAGTTCTCTTCAAGTTCAAACAATCAACTTAGGGCCAGGCTGTGGCCATTGCCAAGGTTGCGATGGCCAAGGGAGCCACCCACAAAGCGAACCAGGCAAAACTGCCCCCTACAACCATTCGTTTCAAGACCAACATGGCCCCGACTCCAAAAATGCAGGCGACGAAAGCTCCTAGGAGCGCAAAGTCGAGACGTTCAATAGAATGAATTGCTAGGGGTAGCTCCAGGAGCGCAGCCCCAAACACAGCTGGTATGCTCATGAGCATACTCAACTCAAACGCCCGCTCACGCTTCACGCCCAAGAAAAGAGCCAAGGCAATGGTTGAACCGCTTCGCGAAATTCCAGGAACCACCGCAACGCCCTGCACTACACCAAGGAGAAGCGCCTGCTTCCACGTTGGATGCTCCACTGCTCCGGGCGAAGCCCATTTAGTCGAAACCAATAGTACGGCGGTCAGGGAGAAACCGAGCCCCACGACGAGGGGAGAGTTGGTCCATTGGCTTACCTGTCCCCGTAGAGAAAGTCCCATGATGGCGGTGGGAATGGAGGCCAATAGAACGAAGAGAGCGTCTTGGCCGCCCGGCGAAGTTACAAAACGTGAGGGGCGCAGCAAAGCAGCCCCCCCTTGAGAAATGGCATCAAGGAGGCGCTTGTGTAAGACAATTGCCGTAGCCACCAAAGTGCCCACGTGGAGGAGAACATTGAGAGTGAGACCAGCGTCCTCTACCTGAAAAAGCAACCCCGCTAGGGCCAAATGCCCAGAGCTGGAGATTGGTAGAAACTCGCTGATCCCCTGAAGGATACCCAGAAAAATCGACTCAATCATAGAACTTACTTTCCTACGAGTGCCAAGAGTTCCGCCACCGTAAATATCTGACTTTTTACGGAACTAATATGACCGTCGGGCGCCACAATTACCAAGGTGGGTAGTGTTGAGACTCGATAAGCAAGAGCCAATGCATCGTTCTCGTCAAACGCATTGGGGTAGGGTAGTTTTGCAGCGTCCAAAAATGCTTCAGCTGAGGCGCGCTGATCGCTGGTGGCCACACCCAGTAAATAGATGTCGTCCCCCAATTGGGGAGCAATTTCTGCCAACACTGCGCTCTGCTCTCGGCACGGCTGGCACCAACTCGCCCAAAAGTCTAATATCACCGTGCGTCCACGGAGATCCGAAAGTCGAATGCGATCACCGGGAGCCCCACCGTTCATCAGCTCCAAATCAAAGTCGGTCGCGGCTTGACCTGACATCTTTGCGGGTCGTGGATCAACATAGGGCAAGATCACAAACGAAAACATCAGAATGACCGCCGCGGCCATGACCCATAGAAACCACGATTGAGAAAACTCGAGAGATTTCTTGGGAGGTGCGGGACGCTGCTCTGTCATCGGGCGACAATCCACAACACTGCGAGAGAAAACGCAAAGAAGAGAGAAAGGCACGCTATCAGAAGGGGCAGAGAGCTCCTGTCCTGCGTCTCCTTGCTCGCTCGGACGCGATTCAGGGCCGCACGAAGCTCCGCTTCCTCACCCTTGACGCGACTCCAGAAGAGAAAAAGAGTCAAAAAACCAGAACCCGCGGCATAGGCCCCTAAGGTGTAGCGAATACGACGATTCTTTGCATTCTCCAATGCCCGCGCTCGTGGCGCTCCGTCCAACAGGGACGCGTCCCAAATATCCAAGGTTTTACCTTGCTCCCGGAGGGGGATGCCGACAGTACTAAAAGATCGCCCGTCCGCGTCGCTAGAGAGAACTAAGTAGTCTTCTCCCTCCCGGGGTCTCAGGTCTTTTGCCAACAAGCCCCAAGCGCCCCCTTCGTTATTGGGTTGGAGTTTGAGACGGCCACCACGACCTCTTCCCCCTTCGCCAACGAAGGAAAACCAGAGAGACTCCCGAGGTACGGGGGACAATATTTTCCACTGCGACTCCTCCCGTTTGAGAGAAAAACTGCCAGCAACAAGGGGGAGAACTCTGTCGAATTCAATTTTTTCTTGTTCATATTGAGCAAATACATGAAGCGAAACCACGTGCTGCTGGGGCCGAAAGGTGAACGATGCCCAGCCTTGCTTATCTGTAAGGCTGGTTCCTTCACCTAAAAGGCTCATCCCATCGGGCACAACTCTCACTTTACCCCCGGCAACGCCCTGACCTGCCTTCTTCAATAAAATAGAGACTACGCTCTCAAAGGGCACAGCCAAAACGCCGCCAGGTATAAAAATTGAACCGACCAAGTTATCCCCTGAGTGCGGTTTCTTTTTGTCGTCGCCTCCCCGGCGACGGGCCGAGTTCAGCCACTGGGAGGTAGAAAGTTGAGGAGAGCCCTCAACCAAGACCTCGCCGCGCTCCCCCAATACCCGCAAAGAGAATTTTCTGGAGGTAAATCTCGGGCTCTCAAACTCTGCCCAACCATCGCTATCACTCATGACATAGCGTGTGGTCTTATGGCGGCCCTGTTGGACGATTATTTGTAGTGAATAGTGTCCAAGAGGAAGAGTCACCCCGAAGGATTCGCGAGTAACTTGGACTCGACCATGAAAGCCTTGAGCAGAGTCGGTCGGTCCTCCCAGGAGTCTGGCGGAGATCATCTTTTCGTCCCTTGATGCAATGAATACAGAGAGTCCCAAAACAAGGACCATCAACACGGGCATCACAAAGAGAAAGTAGGGACGACGACGAGCCATAGAATAAAACTACCAGAGCAAAGCTCCTTGCGACACTCGCGAGTCTCTAGGGCTGACAGATGCCCCCACCCTACATTCACGCCCCATTAGCCATCGCTTACAAGTGCGGTAGTCTGCATCCTGATGGCAAAAAGACCCCGTGAAAACACAAATAAACACGTGCCAAAACTGCTCAAACGGAGTGAACGAGTTTTCAAGACAAGCGAGGCATATATGCCCCGATGGACAGTCCTCCTCGGGACATTTTCTTGCCTGGTTCTAGGCGTGGGTGTTTTCTCCCATTGGATCCTCGATCCTCCTCTTGATTGGTCGGCATACGCGGTTGCGCTCGGTGGATTTGGTCTGGGCACCTCCCTGTGGTTCGGCCAAGCTCCAGAGTTAGCCATTGCCGTTGGCGATTCAGGAATTGCCGTCGATGGCTACAAAGACGGGGCGCGCATTCCGTGGTTTAAAATGAGTTCTCTGCAAATTCGGTCAGGAAACGTGGTGATTGAAAGTCAGTCTTCGTCAATGCGCTTCTCCGTGGAGGCCAATCAAGAAGCCACAGCCTATGCGCTCAAAGAAGCCAGCGTGCGGGTACCCGACATAGTGGACGTGAACCCAGAGATTCTCAAAGGGTTGCCTTTGACAAAAGAACCACAAGGAATCACACGGGAAATCGAAGGTGATCAGGTAACGGGTCTACCTTGCGCAGCGAGCAATCAGCTCATTTCTATAGAAGAGGACGCACGCCTCTGCCAGAAATGCGGTCAATTATACACAAAGGATGCTGCTCCCGAGCAATGTGTCACTTGCGAAACCTCACTCAAAGGTCACCTCTTACGCGCCTGAAAAATTCGAAAGTGCGTATCAGCGAATAAATTATCAAAAAAGATTTCTCTAAGGTGAGTCGCTCAAAATCTTTGCCTCGCCATGGTTGATTTCCAAGACTTGCACAGCCCGCTCCCCATAGTAGGCAGCCAAGCCAACATCAATTCGAAACACCTTTTCATCACAAGCCCCAGACATGCCCCTCTGCTGTACGCTATGGCCGACCACCATACGTTTGACCTTGAGTTTCTTCAGGGTTTCATCCAATAACGCACAGGCACGCTCGTCCAGATGAGCCGGGCCATAAACGCGTGTCCACAGGGGGCCATCGGCAGCTGATAGGGGAGCCGGTGGGCTTCTCGCATCGCCTCTCATCCAAGCGCTTGATTCCCGGTTTAAACGCTCAATACCGTAGTCAACGTGTGCGGGTAGGACTCCACCGTGCACAAAAACCGTTTCTCCAACAATCGCAATGAGGGGACGCTTGGCCAATAATTTGGCTCCCCCTCCCCCAGGAAGAAATGCCCTCCCCCGCATTTGATACTGGGGAGGCAATCTCTGGGCGAGGGGCGACGCTGGAGTCAACTCGGAGAAAGCGACCAGGCCAGCTCTCGTGACGTAGCGAAAGTCACCCAATACATTCATCGTCTCATGATTGCCATTGAGCACCAGTACTCGACCTCCAGCCAATTGCGCTTCGTCCTGTAGGCGTCTCAAGAAACTAAGAATTTCCTCTTCTTGATCTCCCCGATCGAGCTGATCACCCGTCTGCACGATGACCAGCTTTTCTCCTTTCCATCGATTGCGTCCGTCAATTGCTCCCGCCAAGCGAAACGCTTGAAGAGTTGCCTCGAAATCTCCATGTAAGTCGCCAATTGCGACAAGTCGCTCCGGGGCAGGAAATCGAAAAGGGATCTGGGGTGAGGCTACGCCAGCTTCTGTGCTCCTCCGCGTAGAAACTGACCCTTTGTCCTGAGGTAACGAGGCACGCGTTGCCCCAGGTGTTCCTTGAACAATCGAAGACTTCTCCTGATGGCGCTCGCAGGCAACAAGAGTCGTCAGCAACAGAATGGGGAGCAGATGAATGAGGATTTGACGAGCTGACATCTCCACTAGGCTACACGCGCCAGAGCATCGTGATAAACTCAAAAATGAATTAACTGCGCCGGTACCAAGGAGAAGGGCTACGCCTCGCCAAGAGCTAGTTGTCGCGCGCCTGTAAATGAACGACTATCACCGAACGCGCACCGCTGATTTGATTGAGACGATGACGTAAAGCACGGCGTAAGGCGTCAGATAGTAATTGAGATGGAGAGCCGCGCCGCTCCTGCAGAACTTGATCAACTATCGCTTTCATGGCCTCAATAGTCTTTTGGTCTTCTAGACCGGGCACGCCCATCGCAGTCACCTGGGCCGGGCCCAAGGAGACACCTTGCTCATTTACGGCAACGGACACAACAAGAGCACCACCCCGCGCCATGTCCCCGCGCTCCCTGCGGCAAGCATTGGAAAGCACCTTTCCCCCAAAAGCGACCCGTACCAAGCCATGACGAACTCGATCTGCCCGGCGTAATTCTTTCGACGATGAAATTTCAACACTTGCGCCGTTTTCCACTACGCACGTGTCGGCTACCCCCAACTCCCGTGCCAGCTTTTCGTGGGCCAGTAGATGGTGCAATGTGCCATGCACAGGGATAAAAGCCTGAGGCTGTAACCACTCAATCATCTCTGTTAGCTCATCGCGGCTGGCATGGCCGCTCGTGTGAATTTGCGCGTTTGAACGATGGGATTGCACCTCGACGCCCTGGCGTAAAAATCCGTTCATCATGTGAAATACCGCCATCTCGTTTCCCGGAATCACCCGAGAAGAAAGACATACTTTATCACCCCGATCCATCTTCAGCTGGGGGTGTTTGCCGGCCGAAAGCCGTCTCAAGGAAGAAGCACCTTCGCCCTGACTGCCGCCAGCGACAACCAGGAGTTTCTCGCGATGGATTTCTTGAATCTCTGAGGGATCAACCAAGAGGGAACTTGGAAAACGTAGATGTCCTAGGCGCGTCGCTAACTGATGATGCCGGGTTAGGCTACGCCCCAGAAAGCAAAGTTTTCTGCCGCTCTGCTGGGCGGCCTCACCCAAGGCCCAAAGACGATGTCCATTGCTAGAAAACATACCGACGACAACGCGCCCCTCAAAGCCCTGAACCATCTCTATCAAGAAACGTGCGACATCCCCCTCGTTGTATTGACGGCTTTCTCTATCGATATTGGTGCTATCGCTCAAGAGCAGGCGTACGCCTGCCTTTCCGAGTTCCTTCAGTCGGTAGCTATCGGTGAGATGTCCCGCTGGCTGCTCCTGGTCTAGGTTAAAATCTCCTGTGTGGACGACGCGTCCCACGACCGTCTCAATGCTCAAAGCATAGGCGTCTACGATAGAATGGGCGACGGGTATCGGTTCGACAAGGAATGAGCCCACTTGTTGCACAACACCCCCCCTCACCTCATGAAGATTGTCCAAGGAGGCTCCCAGATCGGAAAAACGACTCTTGATCAATGCGCTGGCATGAGGTGGAGCATAGACGGGAACCTTTTTCTGCAACTCTCGAAGCAAGTAGAATAGAGCCCCTATGTGGTCTTCGTGACCATGAGTGATAAAAATACCAACAATGTCCGAGCTTCGCTCTTTCAACCAACTGAAGTCGGGGTGAATGATGTCGACGCCCAGATCATCATCTGGAAAAGCGGCCCCACAATCGACTACTAATATTTCGCCGTCTTGCTCCAGGGCAAAACAATTCATACCGATTTCACCCAACCCTCCAAGGGGAACAAATCTCAATTTTTTCTCTACATCGCTCACGTTCATTTCCATGGTCTCACATGGCCTCATTGGGTCTTTTTCTTCACAGTATTTGATCGGGAGCCTGAGGCGTTTTCAAAACCCGTCACCAGTCGGCGCATGCATGTTGAAACAAGAAATAATCTGTTAATGTACTTTCGTGGTAAGCGTAACAACGGACGAAGTCGAGAATTTGATTGATGAAGGTATCGCCTATATCGATGTGAGGACTATCGAGGAATTTGAGGACGGACACCTTCCCGCCGCATTCAATATTCCTCTTCGCTTGACCGCCACACCAGAGATGCAATCAAATCCTGATTTTCTGTCGGTATTCAGCGCTCATTTTGAGAAGACGCAAAAGTTAATCTTGGGGTGCAAGGCGGGGTCGCGTTCCGCCCTCGCTATCAAACTCTTGCGAGAGGCCGGCTACGAGCATCTCCTGGATATGAGCGCTGGCTATATGGGAAGCAAAAATGCCTTCGGGCAATTCACCCCTGGCTGGCATGCAGAGGGCAGAGAAATTGAGATGGGGGGAGAAGTTCAGCAAAGCTACGCTCATCTCAAAAGCAGAGCCAAACTTTAACCCGACGGACGTTCATCGAGACTCTTTGGCGGCCGCCCGAACCCGGGAAAAATCGAGAGCGGCCTTCTGCACCTGCTCAAAATCTCTCGCGGCAGCTTGCGCCTCTTGTCGCAATGCGGGGGTAAAGGCGGTCAGCCCCCATATCCCGTTGGGACGTCGGCGTAGGGAATAACGCGTACCCTTGGCAGTCGTAATCGTCGCTCGGGGCCCCACCTCCTCAATCCGCTCAATCCCTGAAACATCCGCTCGAAGCTGAGAAAGCCACCCTTCTCGTTTTACGATCAGAGCAAAAACCTCCTCGCCAGTCGACGCCGACGCAAGTTCTCCATATTCTTTATGCAGAGCGGGCAATCTCTCGGGGGGGAACTCTTTAACGGCTAGGTCGAGAGTCTTTTTTCGGTAGTCACGAATAGAGAAACAAGCGTGTTGTGCCTCTTCCTCCGTGTAGGCAAAAAAAGCTTGCGCTCTGCCCTGATTGACCGCCTTAACAATGCGCAGGTAGGCACCGTCGGGGCTCCGATCACTAGGGAATATGGCCCACGTGTAACCCCACAAGGCCAGGGGGATCAACAAAAGCAGGAGGAAAAATATTTTTTTCGACTTGCCCTGCTTAGGGGTACTGGGGCCATCACGAGGGGACTCTTTTGCACTCACTTGCTAAGAAATTACAATCATCGAGGCCGAAAGTCGACGCCCTTGCTTGAAACACTCGCGAGGGGTGAGCAAAGTGGCGCCCATGGCCCCACTCAAAGTCGCCGTAATCATTCCGGCTTATCACGAAGAATCTTTGATAAAAAAGACTCTTGAGGGCATTCCTGATTTCGTACACGAGATCATCGTGGTGGACGACGCTAGCGCCGATGGCACCTTCAATACAGCTCTTGAAGTCGATGACTCTCGGGTGAAAGTTCTTTCTCACAAGACAAATCGCGGAGTCGGAGCTGCAATTTATACCGGGTACTTTGAGGCACTCAAAGGGGCTAGCGACGCATTTGTTGTCATGGCTGGAGACAATCAAATGGATCCTGCTGATCTCAAGGCTCTCCTAAAACCATTAGAGCAAGGTGATGCCGACTATGTTAAAGGAAATCGTCTACGTCACTCGATGGTTCATGATATGCCCCTACTACGCCGATGGGGAACGCGCCTCCTTGCGGTCTTCACCTCTTGGGCTGCTGGTACCCACCTAGAGGACACCCAATGCGGGTTCACCGCGATCACTCGAAAAGCCAGCCAGCTTCTCCCCTATTCAGATCTCTGGCCCCGCTTTGGCTATCCCAATGATCTCTTAATTTGCTTGATTAGACGAGGTGCTCGAATCACTGAAGTGAACGTGCGCCCCGTTTATGCCGACGAAAAGAGCGGCCTACACTTCTGGCATCTACTCTTTGTTTCTGGGGTAATTTTTCGCCGCTGGTATCTAGAGTCCTCTTTAAGATCCTCCAAGAGACAAGTTTCTCCCTTGGCATAGTGCACTTATTTTATACTATTATTTAGTGGTGAAGCACGCGAACAACTCATGGTCCTCACGGACATGCGCTCCTCTCCCGAGTCCGTCTTTTCTTTGCGAAAGAGCCAGCTGACGGCATCAACATCCGGATAGATGAGAGGGTGATAGTGCACGCTCTCATCTTTTACTCGATCGTCTCGCTTTGCCTGCCAAAGAGCCACACAAGGTCGCTCGGGTGAACCAAAAAGAACAGCGCGAGTCGTTTGAAACGAAAGGGATCCCCTTTGCAGTTCCACCAGTACTTTGCGACGAAAGTTCAGCAAGTCGGGAGCCACTACCCGCGGGGTTTTCTCTCGGTCGTCTTTTGTACAATAGCGAACTTTGCTGGGTATATCTGAAGGTAACGGAACGGGCACAGGTGTCTCAAACCCACCTTTTTTCCCCAGTTCAACAAAGGAGGCGTGACCTCTTCCTGTATCGGGGTCAATTTGCAAAGAGATGAACCCGATGTCTTTTCCTTGGTAGGCTATTCGAACAGACTGTGCTGGTAAGTGCGCGCCTCCTCGCAAGACTCCCATGAGGTAGGGTTCAACCCCAAGAGAGGCTCTAGCCCTCTGCGAATACCCCGAGCCGGCTCCTCCGTCATTGCGCACGATCACCCTTTGGCGCGCTAGCATCATGAGCGCAGAGTGTTGGCCGTGTATTTGGGCCATCTCTTTTCTGCTATTTTCGACGGTGGCTCTATTCTTCCAGAGCCAGCCCCGCGGGGTCGCACGTTGATGAGGCCAGGAAATGGGAGGCATGATTTCTACGTTCTGGGCAGAATTTTTTCTGGAAAAAAAGTAAATTTTCCCACTGGAAGGCTTCTCTCCAATTTTAAGATAGAGGCCAGTTCCTGCCACACTGATCAGTCGCGGAGAGATCGAGACACGATTTCTGGAATGGTTTATTTTCTGCGAAGGAATATCAATTGAGTACTTTCCTACTCCAAAAACCCCCTCAATTCGATTGTCCCAAGCCACCTCTACGTTGCGAGTGGTACTTTGAGAAAGGGAGAACTTCCCTTGAGTAGGACGATAGGGAAATCGCAATGCCGCTACGCCCTCAATCTGTGGACTCACATGAAACACATAAGTATTTTCGACGGGCCCTGGGGGGAATAGCTCCTTCAAGAAAATATTTTCTTTGCCAAATTCCCCCCTGACCGAAGAGATGCCCGCCCTCTTTTCGTCGACCAAAACTTGTCTCCAGGCGGCGCTTCCTAAAGCGCCATCAGCTACATCGGGCAAACGAGCCAAGCCTTCGAGGTATTGCCAATTGTCCCCCTTCATTACGCAATGAAATGGGGACAACAACGGCTCCTCGCGAGCGTCCTTCGCGCTCATGGGCAGGGAACTCCGATTCAGCTCTTGTCCACCGCTCCATCCAATGCGCACCAGCTCATCCCCCACGAGACACCCAAAGGACGAGCACGTCAGCCCCACGTTACATGAAGAAGATTTGTCGGAGCAAACTTCGCGGGGCAACTCGCTCTTTTGCCAAGAGACTCCCCCAGTCAGAGACTCAAATACAATTCTCTGGCGGGGCATGATGGCCAAAAGCCGACTTCCCCACCCGGCTATTTTCGTTGTCCCCGGCGGGGCAGTCGAAGAGGATAGAATTTGATTGTCTTCGTCCACCACCACCACATAAAATTTTTGGCCTATTTTTACAGCTAGGGAGACGAGCCCCAAAGAGCCTGAAAATATTTGAAATTCGGCAGAACGGGCATGAGCCCCACCACGCGTGCGTCGAGATGATGAGTCGCGATTTTTTGCTCGTCTCCTGCCACGGGAAGGGATTGCGGCCTCTCTGAACAGGTCGACAATAGCTGGCTTTTTTTCTGAACTACCCCAGGGACCAACCAACAAGGGGTGGCCATCTTTTTTCCTGATCCCGGCTGCCCACAAGCGTGCCTTGTTGTCGAAGCGTATCGTACTGGGATCACTCAATCCGGGAATATCCACGTTCGAGCGCTGATTTGTTTTGGAAAATAGTGTGAGTCCGCGAGGAGTGCAACCACGCTCACTCGTCACAAGAGAACAAAGCCCACTTAGAGCTAGTTGGCCTTGAGAATGGGCAACCATCACCACCGAGTGTAAGTCGCCTCGGAGTACTGAGTGATTTCTCTCAAATGTCTCTCCCCCATCACGACTTCGCCACAGGCTCAAAAGAGGGGAATTTTCATGTTTTCCTTGGGGTTTGCAAAGAATTGCGACGTACTTACCCGCTGCGGCAAGAAGCGGGTAATCACAATCTATCAAGAAGGGCAGCGGTCTAGAACTCACCTCTTGTGCGTTCGATGAATAAATCAGTCTCTTGATATTCTTCTTGGCAGAGGATGCGACCTCCCAATACCTATCCCCCTCAAATACCCCTCGCCCTTCAACTATCGGACTAGCTTTGGGAAACTCAGGCATGAGGCTCCCTTCACTTTCGGCTGGAGTAGGGCGTGTCTGCCTCAAGTGAAAGTTCAAAGACGATTCGTCAAACACATAGGATTGATAGAGTCCTTGCACATGCAAACGCCCATCATGTGTCTTTGACATCGCCAGGGGGGCGATTGATTCAATAGTGAGAGGGGAAAAGTGTTCTCCGCCATCTATTGAACGATACCATTGTTCAGGAACCGACAGAGCAAGAAGGGAGTCGTCTTTTGCTCTCTCTAGATCGACAAAAAAGCCTTCATTCTGGCTAAGTTTCCACGAACGTCCGCGATCTACCGAGCGATAGATTTCTCCGCTCTGACTCAAGGAGACTAAACTGGAAGCATGAAGACGGGTATGATGCAGGGGGATTGAAGGTGTTCGTGTTTCTTGCAGGGGGCCCAGAGGATTGCGTGAAAAATAGAGGGCACCGCTCTCCCCGATAAAAGAGAATCGTTCACCCTCTTTCAATAGACCAACAAGCGGCTCCGGCGCTCCGTAGGCGGATACAACGGGAATGTTCCCTGGAAGATAGAGCCAGCGACTCCCCCCTGCATCGACCTCCAAGCGACCCTCATCCAGGGCGAGGCTCCCGGTAGATTTTCCTTTTTTGGCGGGATGATAAGACCACTTTGCCTGGCGTGCCGAAGTAGCGATGTGAGCGCCCGCCCCTCCCCCATTGGAAGTGGCCCTCGCTTGAGGGGAGCCTGCACAAGCTCCCTCCACTGCCCCAGAAAGCGCTAGCCCCAATAGGCAGGTCCAAGAAAGTAGAGGCCGAACCAAGGTTCGCCCCTCTCTGACATTTCGACAATTCCTTCTGACCATGGCCGATTCAACGCAGAAAATGAAATAAGGCGCCTCCTCAAAAGAGAAGACGCCTCACTCTACACGCGAAAAAGCTCCCTGGGGACACTAGTTTTTGGTGTTGGGCTCCCTCAGACAGCGATCGAGACGATATTTCACGTGTCCGACCCGCCAAGAAATAAATTACTCGCCGCGAATGAGAGCGAGGAGTTTCGCTTTGGTGGTCATGCCCACATGCTGGCCCACCCGTTCACCGCCACGAAAAACCATCATCGTGGGCACACCGCGCACGCCAAACTTACTGGTCGTCTCGGGAGCTTCATCGATATCGAGCTTGCCCACAATCGCTTCGTCGCCCAGTTCATCTGCCACCTGGTCGATGATTGGAGCTAATTGTTTGCAGGGACCACACCAAGCAGCTGTGAAATCTACAAGGACGGTTTTCTCACTCTTCAGCACATCGCTTTCGAAGTTGAGATCGTTGAAGACGCGAACATTTTCAGATGCCATAGTTCCGCAACATAATGCGCCAACACTTCTCCGCAAGGTCCGATCTTGCTGATTTGTGTTTCGGGGTATTATTCCGCTATCTCCGCTCCCCCATGCATCGAGAAGACGACGACGTCTTTGAGCCAACTCCCGCTCAAACCTCCACTGGAAAAAACAATCCAGGCTTACTGGAACCACTTCCTGGCCCAACGGATGCCTGGACGGCTCCTGGTGTCATCGACGCACTCTTACCTCTTACAAAAGAGATACGCGCAGAGCGACTCAGCGCAACACTCTCCCACCGACTCTCTTCAGTCACCGTGGTTTTTGACCACCCCCATGACCCCCACAATGGCTCAGCCGTGCTTCGATCATGCGATGCGTTTGGGGTTCAGCGCGTGCACATTATTCGAGGCGAAGAGCGTTTTAGCGCCTCTCATCTGATTGCTAAGGGCAGTGAACGCTGGGTCGATGTCATCGAGCATACAGATCCCCACGTTGCAGCCGCACATTTAAAGCAGTCGGGGTTCAAAATCCTGGTCACTCACCCCGAGGGCAATCTCACCCCCAACGATCTCCCTCAATTGGGAAAGATCGCCCTCGTTTTGGGCAATGAGCGCGACGGAGTAGGGCCTGCGCTCACGGCCGCAGCGGACGATACAATTCGCATCCCCATGTGCGGTTTCGTGGAGAGCCTCAATGTCAGTGTGACTGCGGCAATTTTGGTCCAAGCGGCTTGTCAAGACCGTCCAGGTGATCTCAGCCCGGCTAGCCGAAAAAATACTTACGCTCGCTGGCTAAGAAAGTCAGTTCCTCGTGCGGATGAGGTGCTCAGCGCCTTGGAGCCATGCTAGCGTCCCGGCGCTTTTTGAAAGGCAACTACCCCTTGGCAGACACAATAATTAGCTCAGAAATCGTCATAGACGGCAACCTTCAAAGTGAGAGCAGCGTACGCATAGACGGCCGAGTGCAGGGGCGCATTGACGCCGACGATCTCGTAGAGATTGGCACTACAGGCTCTGTGAGCTCCGACGTGCACGGACTGCGTGTAAGCGTCGCGGGCGCGGTCGCCGGAAACGTTGAAGCAAAAGAGCGCGTCGATTTATTAGCTGGGGCAAAGCTTACTGGCAATGTTCGCGCCCCTCGATTAACCATTGCCGATGGTGCGGCGTTTCGCGGTAAAGTAGAGATGGATCTGTGATGACTGACGAGAAAGAAATCAACATGACCTCAGTTCTCGGCGAAAAATCTGTCGTCGTCGGCAATATTGAAGGCTCTGGCGACCTTGAAGTGCGCGGGCGTATTCAAGGCTCAATACGCCTCAACGGGCGTCTCTGCATCGCGGAGTCCGGCGTCGTTCTCGGCAATATCGAGGCAACCCAAATGATTATCAATGGGGACGTTCAAGGAGATTTACTCTCCGGTGATAGCATTGTCGTCCACACCTCGGGGAGAGTAGAAGGCAGCCTCACGGCACCTCGGGTTGCAATCGAAGGGGGAGCCCGCGTTCGTGGTGCCCTGCGAACCGGTGGTGAAATCACTAAAGAAAGCCCCCTTGCTCAAGAGGAGCAACCCTCCCTCCCTCCCGCGGTGATGAGTGAACAGGGAACATCAAAAGCCTCTCCAGAGTCGGAGCCAAAGAACTCGCTCTCTCTTGAAAAAGAAGAAATCAAGCCCAAGCAAGAGAGCGCTGAGAGCGCTGAGAGCGCTGAGAGCGCTCCAACTCCAAAGAATCGCGGTGACCAATCCGAACCTTTGACGACTCCCCAAGCCGGCTCAAGGCAATCAAAGGAGCCCTCTCCCCCTCGCGAAGCAACAGATGACTCCGCTTCTGAGGAAAAAGTCGCCAAAATCAAAAAGCCGCTCGTCAGAAAACCCCGTCGAGCCAAAACGGCTCCGCAGAAAAGAGACACCGAGACCAAGTCAGAAAAGCCAAAGGCGGCGCCGAAGGGACCTCGGGTAAAGAAAACTACTCCGCGCAAAGCGACTCAGATGGCTCCAGCAAGTCAGGTGGCTCCAGCAACAAATTCCCCCGAAGCTTCAAGTCCTCAGCCGGTGGAGCAACGAGAGCGACCAAAGAAAACGGGTCGACCAAGGCCCAAGAAAACCTCCGAGGGAGAAAGTCCAGCGCTCAAGCAGGAGCCCAAAGCAGCAGCTCATGCTCCCCAGAGCCAAGATCTCTCGCCAAAAGAGAGCAAAACGAAGGCGCCACGTCGTCGCGGTCCTCCGCCGATGCCAACATTTGTACAGGGCGCAAAGACCCATAAACGCGCGTAATTTATCCAGCCTTCAAAGAGAGAACGTAAATGAGCGATAAAAAGAAACGTCTAATTGAGCTTTTGACCGAGCGAAGTTTTCAGCGCCGAAAAGTGACACTCGCCTCGGGCAAGGAGAGCAATT
>Ga0256845_1000335_pt1 | contig 45146 bp, 42 predicted proteins | sample RiftiametaG_FD_189101 | JGI IMG/M metagenome (GOLD analysis project Ga0256845, IMG submission 189101) | Tube worm associated microbial communities from hydrothermal vent at the East Pacific Rise, Pacific Ocean - Riftia | ecosystem: Host-associated > Annelida > Integument > Unclassified ...
ATCAAATTTTGAACTTTTAGGTCTCCTAAAAAAAGAATCCGGTATAGATCTCTATTCCAACAGAGTGCTTATTGCAAAAGGCTCAAAGGATATAATTCCGGAATATCTCAGATTTATTACCGGAATAGTGGATTCCCTTGAGATTCCTCTTAATATATCAAGAGAATCAATCCAGAGTAATGTTAATATAGACAAGATCAGAAAATTTTTAATAAAAAAAATAATTCAAAAACTAAAAACATTAAAATCAAAATCGCCTGAAATATATAATAATATTTGGAAAAATTTCAATAAAAACATTAAAGAGGGAATAATTAATGATTATGACAACAGGGAAAAACTTGCAGAATTATTAATGTTTTACTCCTCAAAAAGTGCCGGGAAACTAACCGATCTGGATTCCTATATAGAAAAAATTGATACAAAACAGAAAGAGATCTATTTTATTACGGGAACAGATCTTAAATCTCTCGAAAATAACCCTGCGCTTGAAATATTCAAAGAAAAGAAAATTGAAGTTATTTTCCTTCTTGATCCGATTGATGAATTTGTCTTTGATCATCTAAGGGAGTATAAGGGTAAAAAGTTCAAAATTGCCGAAAGTTCGGATCTTGATATTACAAAAAATGAAAAGAAAGAGGAAGATAAAGATTACATAAAGAGTGTTAACAATTATATAGGTTATCTTAAAACTCTTTTTGGAGAAAAGCTAACAGATGTAAAAGTTTCAAACCGTCTCACAAAAAGTCCTTCGATTTTGTTGAATGATCCCTCAGGACCTTCTGCTCAAATGGAAAAAGTTATGAAAATTATGAATAAAGATTATAGTTTTTCAAAAAGAGTATTGGAGATTAATCCTGAAAATGAGTTGATAAAAGAACTGGTCAGAATTCACGAGAAAGAACCCGCATCCGAACAATTGAAAACCTTGTCATCTCAACTTCTTGACAATCTCCTGATTCGTGACGGTTTGCTTGAAAATTTAGACTCCGCAATTCCGAGAATACAGGATATAATGTTATTGGCAGCGAAAAACATTAAATAAATTTAAATCATACTCCTCTGATGGATTTAAATAAATCAATAAGATTTATAAGAAAGGATGTAGTACTTTTGTATGAAAAAATGTTTCCTCTCTATCTCATCACCGGTGAAAAAAACTTTCTGATAGATTGTTCCATTTCTCCCTATTCTGAAAAGATTGTTAAAAATGTAAAAAAAATCCTCAACGAAAGTTCTTTAACCGGGGTACTTCTAACCCATTCTCACTATGATCATACGGGAGCCTGTCCGATGATCTCTTCTCAATTAAAGCCGAAAATTTTCGGGTCACCTCGTACTGTTGAGCTTTTACAAAAGAAAAAAGTATTAAAATATATTGAAAACCTTAATAGAGAATTTGAAGATTTGCTGGGTATCGGACCGAATTTAAAATTTTCCGGATTTAATACTCTAAAAAGTGTCAAAGAAGGTGATAAGATTTCAGTAGAAAAAGATAAATATTTTCAGGTGTTTGAAACGCCGGGACATACAAAATGCTCTCTATCTTATCTTCTTGAACCCTATGGGGTTTTGTTTCCCGGTGATGCTGCGGGAGTTATTGAAAGAAGAGGGAAGATTAAGCCTCTTTTCCTGTCAAACTTTTCCTCCTATTTAATCTCATTAAAAAAACTTATAAAGTTAAAAGCGGAAATTCTTGCACTTCCCCACAATCGGTTTATATCAGGGAAAGACAATGTTAAAACTTTTTTGTCAAAATCACTTGAACAATCCGAAAGAATAGGTCATTTAATTCAAAAAGAAATTTCCTCAGGAAAAAACCTGAAAACAATAGCAAAAAATATACTCGCTGATGAATTTGCAGAGCCAACCGTTCAGGGTCCTAAGAAAGCTTTTACAATTAATCTGAATGCAATGGTAAATGCCGTAAAAAAAGAGATGAATTAAAATTTTAATTTTTCAAATTCAATTCTAAAATTATTATAAATAATTTTTCTTTCTGTAATTATTCCTGTTAATAAAGAAGCAGGCGTGACATCAAATACCGGGTTTAGTGCAGAAGTTCCTTCAGGAGCAATGCTGACGCCCCCGATACCAAGAACTTCCGATGGATCTCTTTCCTCAATCTTAATCTCATTACCATTTTTAATATCAAGATCCACTGTGGATAAGGGAGCGGCAACATAGAAAGGGATTTTATGATAATGTGCAAGAACGGCAATTGAGTATGTTCCGATCTTATTTGCCGTATCACCATTCCCGGCAATTCTGTCGGCACCAACTATAACGGAATTAATTTTTCCTGACTTCATTAAATAACCGACCATACTGTCCGTAACTAATCTAAACGGAATCTTCTCTTTTGTTAACTCCCATGCGGTAAGCCTGGCACCCTGAAGAAAGGGCCGTGTTTCCGTTGCAAAAATCAGAATATCTCCATAAAGAGAAAAAACCTTTCTAATCACTCCGAGAGCGGTTCCATAGCCTGCCGTTGCAAGCCCTCCCGTATTACAGTGAGTTAATATATTATCTCCCTTTTTAAAAAGATCCGATCCGATTTTTCCTATTGATCTGTTTATCTTTATATCCTGTTCACGAATTTTTAATGCTTCTTTGACACACTCTTTCTTTAATTCTATAAGATTTTTTTTGTGTCGATCAAATATTTTACTCATTTTTTCGATTGCCCAAAAAAGATTTACAGCAGTGGGTCTTGTTTTTTTAAATCTTTCACATATTACTGAAAAAACATTTTCAATTTCCGATAATCTTTTATTTTCATCTATCCCAATAACTCCAAGTGCTATTCCTAACGCCGCAGCAACTCCGATTGCAGGTGCTCCTCTTATCATCATCTTTTCAATGCTTTGGGCAACTTCTTCAAATGTGGTAAATTCAACAACCTTCTCTTCGCTTGGTAACAATCTCTGATCAAGTATACAAACTCTGTTATTCTTCCATTCAACTGATGTAATCATTTAAAAAGGAGGGCTATCTTAACCAGCCCGGAGGTGCACCTGCTTTCCTTGCTTCCTCATGAAGATTTTCTTTTTGTAATTCCGCAGATGCCAATCCGGTTTTTAATTCACTTAATTTTCCCGTAAGTTGAGTCAACTTTGCTTTTGCATTACTAATTTGAGAAGGGATCGACAAATTTAGGTAATCGGTTTGTACTTTATTTAAAGAGAGTTGAGTTTTGCTGATTTGTTCCTTTAATTTCAAGATCCTTTCGTCAAGTGCTTTCATCCGTTGTTTCCAGTATTTTTCAGTTTTTTTGGGATCTATTAAGGGTTTTTTTAATTTGGATTTTTTTTTACTTTTCCCAATTTCAGATACACTCTCATCTGTTTTTATAAAACTTACTCTTTTTTTCCCTGCAGACAGATAAATAATTGATGAATCCGTAAGAACATATTTTGATTTAATTGTTTTTTTTCGTCTTTTCGCCTCTTTTTTCTGAAGTTCAACAAGTGAAACAGATTCCGGATAGATCAGATTGCCAGCAAAGACAAATGTTAAGAGTATAAGCGAAAAAACTCCAACTATTTTCATTTTCCTATTACCTGAATATCCACCCTTCTATTTTTTCTTCTGCTCTCTTCACTGCTGTTATCAAAAGGTGAATCTTTTTCTCCGTAAAAGAATGTCTCTATCAGATTTTCCGGAATATTATATTTTGAGATTAAAATGTTTTTTACAGCAGTTACTCTTTTGTTTGATAATTCCATATTATATTCGAAATTACCTATGCTGCATGCATAACCTCTCAGAATTATAGAAATCTCTGATTTTGAATCAATAAAACTTTTTAATTTATTAAAATTATCATCATATTTATCAGAAATTTTCGTTTCATTTATATCAAAAAGAATTGCAAAATTAAAAGTTTCTTCAGTCTTTTTCACTTCCTGGGAAATCTCTTCGCTTTTTTTAAGAAGAGGTGGCTGTTGCTCAACAACCGAAACATTACCCTGAGAAACAGCAGGTAAGACGGCAAAATTCTCACCGACACTGATCGGTAGAGAAACATCAATTATTTTTATTGTAGAATTGTTGCTTTGAGGTTTTAAAACTATTCCTGATCCTATTACAACTTTAGGAAGATTTCTCTTTAAAATCTTATAGAATAGTACAAAATCACCTTTTGAAACCTCTCCCATTCCGAGATTGGATATAACAATATCCCCGGAACTGGATGTCATCTTAGTTATACCGGAATTATCGTAAGAAAAGATTATCTTGCCTTTCAAATAGGAGTCCATTAACTTGGTTTTTTTATAATCAATAGCCTTTCTTACAATTTTTTCCTCTTCTTTAAAGGGAATAAGATTGTCCGTAAGCTCAACAGGGAAACATGTATCCTCAAGAGTAACAATAGCTCTGTCTTCAAAAATTTCCGAAATCACACCGGTTCCTTTTCTTTGAATCAGCCGTCCCATAAGCTTAAGTGACCCCGGACTGTAGACTCTCTTTAAAAGAGCAAAAATCTCAAAACGATCACCTGTTTTTAAGCCGGACAAATTTCCTTTGTTTATAAAGACCCTGTCTCCGGTGGTATATTGACTCTTACTCTGATTCATTTCCTCGCTACCGATAATCTCAATATCAGTACTTATTCTTTTAACTATCTCACAAGTGCAATAAAGATCCGTGCGACCAATTAAAACTTCAGATTGATTCTTGAAAAACACGGATTTTGATAATAATTTTTTTTTCTGTCCCATCACAGGTAAAATCAAAGTAATCAAAATTATTAAAAGTAATATTTTTTTGTTCATTTTCTCTCCTGAAAAAATAGGTTTAACCATCTCATATTATCCAATAATCCATTCTTATTTAAACAATCCGTTAGTTAGTTAATAGAATAATATTATTATTTTGTCAAGTTTTTCTATAAATTTAAACTTCAATATTATATAATTAAATAAAATAAATAATTAAAGGTAAGAGAAAAAAGATGGATAAATCAGTAATAAAAGACCCAATTACATTAAAATTAAAAGAGATATTAACAAATCATAGTAGCGGAGAGCTGATTTTAAAAGGAAAAACATTTAAAAAAACCATCTATTTTGAAAACGGTGATGTTGTCTATGCGAGATCCAACGTAATTCAGGAGCGACTTGGTGAAATATTGTTTAAAACCGGAAAATTAACTAAATCCGAATTTTGGAATATTCATAAATTAATGGAGAATCAAAAAGAAAAAATCGGCAAAATTCTTGTAGACAAGGGGATTCTGACAAAAAAAGATCTTTTTTTCTCCATTCAGATTCAAATCAAGATAATCGCAAAATCACTTTTTTACATAAATAGCGGTGAATGGGATTTTGTTGAGAAAGATCTTGATCTTTCGGATGATTCGAAATTTCACCTTGATCTCTCCGAAATCATAATTGACGGTACGGATATGATAAAAAATACATTCTTCTATAAAGATATTTATATTGAACACGAACCGCTTGTTAAACAATACAACAAAGATATAGACGATCTTTTAAGTGAAGAACAAAAAAAACTGATCGGATATATAAAAAATACCGTTTCACTTTCTTGCAATGATATATGTTTAAAATATTCATACAATGAGGAAACTTTCTGGAAAAATATAATTATTCTTTTTCTACTTGATATTATAACGTTTGAAGAAATTAAAGAAAAAAAGGAAAAAAACGAAAATATAGAAAAAATTATCGAATTTTTTGATAAATTAAAAAGCGGAAATATTGATTACTATTCTCTTTTAAGCCTGAAAATCAATGCTTCTCCGGAGCAGATAAAAGAAAAGTATTTTTTGCTTGCAAAAAAGTTTCATCCTGACAGGGTAGGAAAAACAATTGATCCTTCTATACGCGACAAGGCAAATTTTGTCTTTGCCGAGATCAACAGAGCGTATGATATTCTGGAAAATCCTGAAAAGAGAAAAGAGTATGACATTAAAAAATTTAAAAATAACGATGACAGTGAAATATATAACAAAAACCTTAAAGAAAAAGCCTCCATTTTATACAGAAAAGCCAGAACTCTCTACAATAGAAGAATGTATTGGGAGGCTACGGCACTTTTGGAAGAAGCTATAAAAAGTGTTAAAGATAAGGGTTCATATTATATGCTGCTTGGATTGGCTCAGATGAATATAGATTCAATGAAATGGTCTGCAGAAAAGAACCTTACAAAAGCAGCTGAACTCGAGCCGATGAACGCCGAACCTTATGTGGCATTGGGTAAGCTTTTTTTAATGGAGAATATGGAGAATAGATCAAAAGCATTTTTTCAAAAAGCCATCTCAATTGATCCCGATAACAAAGCTGCTATTAAAAGTATAAAAACTTTAAAAAAGAATTCCACCGGCAGTGAAAAAAAAGGTTTTTTTTCTAAAAAAAATAAATATTAATTTCTAATATTTAAGTATTTTTTTAAGTATATCTTCTATTGACCTTCCTCTTTTTTCAACCTCTTCCAAAATCTTTTCTGCTTTCGAACTTATATCCTTTTTAAAGGATTCATCTTCTATTCCTTCGAGATTTATAATAACATTATAAAAAGCCCCTTTCGCTGCTACAACCGCAGTAAGACCCGCAACTCCCCCATCCGAAGCCGAATTGATATTTCCGAATTCAGAAACATATAGTGCCAGTTCAGTAAGCTTTTCACACTGTTTAAGAACTTCAAAAGGAACAAGGGTAGCCTCTTTTGTGGCCTCTTCAATTCTCTCCTTTCTTTCTTTAATTTCCTCTTCACTTTTTTTCGGAAGAGAAAAAGCATCCATAATTTTGTTAAATGCTTCCGTATCTTTATCCACCATTAACAGAAGAAAATCCTTGATTTTTTGCCCTTCCTCTGCAATCTTGATCATATTTTCTTTAACATCTTTATATTTTTTCTTTTTTACGGTCAAATTTGCAACCATAGAACTTAATGCTGCGGACAGACTTCCATTAAGAGCGGCAACACTTCCCCCTCCGGGAGCCGGAGACTCGGAAGCAAGCTCATCTGCAAATCCATAAAGATCAAGAGAAGCAAGATATCCTTTTTTTCTCAATTTATACTCAATTATCCTCTCTTCCGGAATAAAAGGCGATACTTCATTCAGACCAAGAGTCTGTACTGCAACCCTAACAAGTTCATTTTCGGAAACACCGGTGGATAATTCCTGTTTTTTAAGATAATATTTTCCGGCTTGAGTAAGAGCATCCAAGGGGATCATACCTACAATTTCACTCCCGGTTACTCTGGCACCGAATTCATTTGCAAGTTTTTCAGATTCATCAAATATTTTGTGCAAAGGAGTTGCTTTATAATTAAGAATATTTACCGTAACCTGTGCCATATTATATTCTTCGATATACCATCCCATTCCCTGAACACCTTTAAACAGTCCCGGAATATTCTCGCGCTTACCTGTTTTTGGATTTTTTACATTTCTCCCTTTTTCTCTTATTCTTTTTGCAATTTTATTGGCTATCTTAGTTTCACGTGTATTAAGGTTTACATTGTAAGCAATTAAAAAACCTCGAGCTCCAATTGCGGTAACACCGCTTCTTGCATTGAACTCCGGCTTTCCGAAATCCGGGAGAAATTTTTTATCCTTCAATTTTTCTTCAAGAGCCTCATATTCACCCTCTCTTATATCCGGAAGTCTTCTTCTATCCTCACTCTGAGCGGATTCAGCATAGAGAAAAACTGGAATATTTAACTTTTCACCAACTCTTTTTCCAACTTTTTTAGATATTTCAATGCAATCATCCATCGAAACACCGGATACCGGAACAAAAGGACATACGTCCGTAGCACCCATTCTTGCATGAGCTCCTTTATGTTTTGACATATCAATTAATTCCGAAGCTTTTTTAATACACAAAAAGGCAGCTTCTTCCACTCCCTCCGGAGATCCTGCAAAAGTAACTACAGTACGATTTGTATCTTTACCGGGATCAACATCAAGCAAAACAACATCCTTAACTTTTTTAAGCTCATCTGTAATTTTCCCTATCACAGACATATCTCTTCCTTCGGAAAAATTAGGAACACATTCAACTATTTTATTCATTTTTCATTCTCCTCATTTAAATTTATTCTATATTTTTGGTTCTCTTTTCTCCATTCCAATATACTCTTATGATTCCCCGAAAGAAGAACTTCGGGAACTTCCAAACCGTTAAAACTTCTTGGTGTGGTATATTGAGGAACACCATATTGATTATCATAAAAAAATGAATCTGTTTCTACAGATTCTCTCTTACCGACAACTCCTCCGATCATCCGGCTGACACTCTCGATTAAAACAGCGGCAGCCAACTCTCCACCTAACAAAACATAATTCCCGATAGAGATCTCTTCATCAACACAAAGATCAATAACTCTCTGATCAACACCTTCATATCTTCCGCATACGAGAATCAGATGCTTCTCTTTTGAAAGTTCTTTCACCTTTCTTTGATCAAGCGGTTTTGCATAAGCGGAAAAAAGAATAACTTTGCCTTTTTTTTTCTTTTTAACCTCGGTAATGGCTTTACAGAGTGGTTGAGGAGTCATAACCATACCGGCACCACCGCCATATGGACGATCATCAACTTTTTTATGTTTATTTTCAGCAAAATCTCTTAAATTATAATAGTTAATGGAAATAAGTTTTTTTTCAACAGCTTTGTTTAAAAGCCCTTCGGAGGAAAAGCCTTTAACTATTCCGGGAAATATAGAAATAACAGAAAATTCCATTGTTCGTTAATTTAAATCCCTTAATCCTTCGGGTGGATCTATCAAAATTACCCGGCTGTCAGTATCAATATTACAAACAATAGGCGGCGAAAACGGAACCAGATGAATCTTTCCGTTTAAATTTACCCTTATTATTCTGTTCATTCCTTCACTTTCAAAACCTTCAACTATTCCCCATTCACTGTTTTTAAGATCAATGACTCTAAATCCTTCATAATTCCGGTTAGAAACATCAGAAACAGGAATATCGGAAAAAATATCATATCCCACTAATTTAAATGACTCATTAATGTTATCTACTCCCAAAAATTTAACAACACACCCTTTGCTGTTATTTTTAATAAACCGGAGCTTTTTTTCTAAGGAATATTTTCGGGATTTTAATATAAAACTATACCCTTCCTTAAAGAATGAAAGGTCCACATCAGGAGAAGTTGCAACAAGAACTTCCCCCTTGTTTCCCTTGGTTTTTACAATTTTACCGAAAAAAAAATTCTTTTCTATTGTTTGTCTTCAAAATTTTCGATAATTTCGAGATTAAATCTCCTTTTCTGCTTCATACCGGCAGCAGCAAGAATTGTTCTTATTGCTCTTGCTGTTCTACCCTGTTTTCCAATTACCTTACCTAAGTCAGACTGATCAACTCTTAATTCCAAAATTGTTGTCTGTTCCCCGTCAATCTGGGTAACTCTTACCTCATCAGGGTTGTCAACCAATGATTTGCATACAGTTTCAACTAGTTGTTTCATCATTACCTCCTAAATTTCCCATATTTGCTTTCTTTAATAGCGACCTAACTGTGGCGGAAGGTTTAGCTCCAAGCTTAATCCATTTATCATATTTTTCCATCTCAATCTTAATCTCAGGAATCTCAGTCATAGGATTATAATATCCTATCCTGTCAATGTATCTGGATTCTCTTGGCTTCCTCTTGTCAACTGCAACTATCCTGTAAAAAGGCTTGTGCTTTGTTCCCATTCGGGTTAATCTAATTACTACCATCGTATAAACTCCCTGTAAAAGCGTAATCTACCCCATTTTGGAAAGAAAGTCAAATTTTTTTAACATTTTGCGGAAAAAAGGTTTCTTCATCATCTTCTTCATTTCAAAATATTGCTTTAAAAGTCTGTTTACTTCCGAAACCGGTCTTCCCGACCCTTTCGCGATCCTGTACCTTCGCTTTCCATCAATTATCTTTGGTCTTTCCCTCTCTTTTTTATTCATGGAGTTAATGATCGCAATCATATGTTTGACTGCTTTTTCATCAAGATTAACATTAGCTCTGTTTAAATTCATTCCCGGTATCATCCCCGCTATATCCGATAATGATCCTAATTTTCCTATCTGTTTTAACTGTTGAGAAAAATCTTCAAGAGTAAATTCATTATTTAAGAATCTTTTGGTAAGTTTTTCAGTCTGATCTTTATCAAACTCTTTCTCAACTTTTTCAATAAGGGACATAACATCCCCCATTCCGAGTATTTGCGAGGCGAATCTCTCCGGAAAAAATTTCTGAAAATCGGTATATTTTTCGCCGATACCGACAAATTTTATCGGTTTATCGGTTATTTTAACAACAGAAAGAGCGGCACCTCCTCTTGTGTCCGAATCAACTTTTGTAAGAATTATTGAATCAATTCCAATTTCTTCCGAAAAAGCCAAAGCTGAATTGACCGCATCCTGTCCGGTCATAGCATCCGCAACAAAAATTGTCTCTTCGGGATTTAAGGATCTCTTTACAATATTTAATTCACTCATCATTGATTCGTCAATATGAAGACGCCCGGCAGTATCGGCAATAATGTAATCATATCCATGATCTTTGGAATATTTTAAAAGTTCTTTTGCAATTTTTTTTAGTTCCATACCGGAAATCTCAAAAAAATCGACCCCAACCTCTCCTGCGATTATTTTCAGCTGTTCAACAGCAGCAAGTCTTTTAAGATCAAATGAACAAAGAATAGAGGATTTTCCAATATTTTTTAAATAAAGAGCTAATTTTCCGGCTGTCGTAGTTTTTCCCGTTCCTTGAAGACCGGTAAGCATTATTATTGATGGTTTTTTTGAGCCTGTATTTAACTCTTTATCCGACTTTCCTAAAATCTCCTCAAGTTCATTTTGTACTATTTTAACAACATGTTGATATGGGTTAAGGCTCTCTTGAACCTCTTTTCCCATAAATTTTTCCTTTATATTCGCAATAAATTCTTTGACTACTTTAAAGTTTACATCCGCTTCAAGTAGAGAAAGTTTGATTTCACGCAAAGCTTTATTCATATTTTCTTCGGTGAGTTTTACCTCACCCTTCAAATACTTTAAAACCTTTCCGAATCTATCACTTAATTTGTCGAACATTTTTTTAATCCAGCTTAAACTCTCTATCATAATCGGATATCTCTACATCGTTAACTCCGATAGATAATAATTCTTTCTTGAGATTAATCAGGCTTTTCTCTTCTCCGTGAACTAAAAATATTTTCTTTAACTTTTCCAGATTATAATTTTTTACCCATGTTTTGATCTCATTGTAATCGGCATGTGCGGAAAAGGAGTTAAATATTCGCACTTCGGCATTGACCTTATATTCCCTGCCGAATATATTTACTTTTTTCAAACCATCAACTAACTTTCTACCCAGAGTATGCTCCGCCATAAAACCCACAATAGTTATTATTGTTTTGGGATTTTCTATATTATTTTTTAGATGATGCAATATTCTACCGTTTTCAGCCATACCGCTTGCCGAAATAATGACCATCGGACCATCTTTTAAATTTATCTCTTTAGATTCTTTAACAGAAGTTACATATCTGATATTTTCAAGTCCGAAAGGATTTATGTTTTCGGAAGTAAAATCATCATAAGTCTCTTTATCAAAACACTCGGGATGAATTTTAAAAATAGATGTGGCATTCACCGCCATCGGGGAATCTACAAAGATCGGTATTTCCGGAATTCTATTCTGAAGCTGCAATAAATGTAAATTATAAATCAACTCTTGCGTTCTCTCTATTGTAAAAGCCGGAATAATTATTTTTCCGCCTCTTGCCACAGCATCTTTTACAAGTTTTTCAAGATTATTATTCCCCTGTTCATAATTGTCGTGAAGTCTGTCCCCGTAAGTTCCTTCTAAAACAAGATAATCAAGATCCGGCATAATTTCAGGATCTTTAAGAATGGGAAGATTATTCCTTCCAAGATCACCGGAAAACCCTATCTTAATTCTATCATCTATAGTCAGATATATCATAGAAGACCCTAATATATGTCCGGCATCATAGAATTCAGCCTTAAAACCCTCCAGCGGAATAAATTCTCTTTTATAATTAATGGTTACAAACTGATTAAGCGTACTTAAAACATCCGCACTGTTATAAAGGGGTTCGTATAATTTCATCTTTCTTTCAGGATGCTTTTCAATTCTTCGTTTTAGATATTCAAAATCTTTCGACTGAATATGTGCACTGTCAAAAAGTATTATGCTTGCCAAATCTCTTGTGGCGGGAGTTGAAAAAATATTACCCTCAAATCCGTTTTTTGATGCAATCGGAAGTGCTCCCGAGTGATCAAAATGAGCATGCGTGAGTATAAGTGCATCAACAATAGCAGGATTAAATCGAAAGAATTTGTTTTTATTATAGGAATCATCTCTTCGTCCCTGAAACATTCCACAATCAATCTGAAGAAGCTTATCATTGAATTTCACAAAATGTTTTGAACCGGTCACCTCTTTACAGGCTCCTCTTGAATAGTAAGTTATCTCTCTGTTTTTCATCTGTCAGTTATACAACCTTTCAATACCAATTTCAACATTTGACTTTCTCTTACAAATAAAGTAAATAGAAAATATATAAATTTTAAGCAAGGTTATAACCAATGGATATTGTAAAAAAAAGAGTTATCATTAAGAGAAGGGGTTCAGTATTTTTTTTTGCAAGATCCATATCCAACTGGGGTTTTAAACGCCTGACAAAAGTTCATGTTGAATTTGAGGAAAATCTTGCCTCGGTCAAAACCCCAAATAATATCTTCCTCTATACGGGGCTTCATAAAAGCCTTTGGGAGACTACCGGTATTCTCTCTGCTCTTCATCATAATAAACTTCCCATTCCGCTTGTCGGAATGGGTGATAATCTTATTAAGGGTAAACTTTTTGTTAATCTCGCAAAAAGAACAGGAACTCTTTTTCTTGTAAAGAGAGGGAAGACAAGAAGAGAGTTGGTAGAATCTGCACAAATGCTAAAAAAATATATCTTTAGTCTTATAGTATATGGTAAAGACACACTTCTTTTTCCCGAAGGCACAAGAAAAAATATTCCAACAACAGGTCAATACGGAAAATTCTTTCCAACGGCTTTTGATGCACTTCTTGAATATGAGAAAAGCAAAAAAGAAATTGTTGAGTCAAATCACGGGTTAAGCGAGAACTCTACCTTTATTGTTCCTTTTAACATAGATTATTCAAGGGTCAGAGAAGCATATGAACTGACAGGCTATAATGCCAATGCCCCGAGAACGCTCCGCGTGTGGGATTCGCTGAAAATGTTAAAAAACATCAAAGATGTATATATCTCTTTTGGAAAAACTATAAAAGTTTCAGATCATCTTGAGAAGAATAGAAAAGAATTAGCGGTATTGGTTAGAGAAAAATGCTTAGACCTTGTAAAAATTCTTCCTGTAAATATTGTTTCCCTGGGAATTCTCGATTCAATATCTGAAAAATCAACTGACAATGAAATAATTATTAAAAATATAAAAAAAAGAATATTCGAGTTAAAACATTTAAAAGATAAATTCAGAGGATTTTCGGCATCTGATGATCCGAACTTAATTTTATCTAAAGTTGCAGAACAAAACAGTGATTTCAAAGATATCGCAACATCCAAATATGCAATATATAAATTATATGCAGACTATATAAACCACTACATTTCATGATTTTTAGGGATAAAATTGGTAGCGGGGGCAGGATTTGAACCTGCGACCTTTGGGTTATGAGCCCAACGAGCTACCAGACTGCTCCACCCCGCGCTAAAGATTTAGTATATATTATTGCCTGCATTTTGTCAAATTCAATAACTTACAATTTTAACATCCAGATTGTTGTCCCGCTGCTCTCTTCAGGATCCCCATTACAGGATTCGAACACCAACCTGGAACCATCGCGGGAAATCGAGGGTGCTCCGTCATAACCGCTAAAATCAGTTAATCGTATAGGATTACCGCCTGAAATTGCTACTTTATAGATATTTGCATTTTCCAAATCACTGTTTTCATAGCTAAAGACCACAAAAAGTCCATCACCTGAAAAGACACCGTCGGTTTTATTGCCTGTAAAATTTGTAATTATATTTGTGTTGATTCCTTCCGAATCAACCGTCCAGATATCCCATTTTCCCCCTTCATATTTTTGAAAAAGTATTAAATTTCCGGACGGAGACCAATTGGGTTGTCTGCAATCGTCTATTTCGCTTGTTAAATTAACAAAATCTGAAGAACCGTCGGTTTTGTATTTTATTATTACTCCATTCTTTTCATCATCAACCTGGTGAGATTCAAAGACAATCCAATTGCCGTCGGGTGAAAATGACGGTTCAAATGCCATTTTTGAGATTCTGTTTGTAATTCTCTCTTCATCACCTGAGGATCTATCCGCATTTATCATATATATTTCATCGTGAGGATCACGATCGGATGAAAAAACAATTGATCGCATAGAATCGTTCCAGCACTCCCCGGGCAAATTAACATTACTGCTTCCATCTGCAACAAGTTGTTTTAACTCTTCGGTTTCAAGGTTAAAAATATAGAGATCAGAAGGTGGAGAATTATATCCTTTTCTAAATCTTGTAAAAACAATCGATCTTCCGTCTTTAGAGAATGCCGGATTTTGAAGACTTCCATCCAGACTAATATTAAGCTTTATTGCATTGTCATTCCTCTTTCCGGTAACAATTTCCTCTCCTGAATCACATACAATATTTATTAAACATAAAATAATAACAAAAATAACGACCATCAATCTTTTCATATTGAATCCTAACTAATTTAAATTTTAAAAGTTCTTGCTATTAATTAGTATAAAACAAATAAAATTCTTTTTAAATTTTGCAAACTGTTTTTAGCCTTATTTTTTTTTCTTCTTTATTTCCTTTCTCTCTTTTTTCAACTTTTCAGGCAGTTGTTCAAATCCTTCACCGTATACCTGATGAATATCCTGAACAATAACAAAGGCTTTGGGATCAATATCGGAGATAATTCTCCTCACTTCAGGAATACTTTTAATGGGAAGTACCGATGTTAAAAGAAATCTTCTTTTTCCCGTATATCCTCCCGTTCCTTCAAATACGGTTAAGCCTCTGCGAAGTTTAGTGAAAATCTTCTTTTTTATCTTTTCCGGGAAATCAGTTACTATCATAATTCTCTGATTTGCCCTTAAACCGTTTAACACCATATCTATTACTTTAACCTCAATGTATATAAAAATCAGAGAATACATTATATTTTTTATCGGGATAAATATGACTGCTGCAATTGAAAGAACAACGATGTCAATAGCTATCAGTGTTCTACCCATTGGAAACTTTTTTAATTTCCACAATATCTGACCAACTGCATCCGCTCCTCCGGTTGAAGCACCTGAAAAATAGATCATACCCAGTCCAAGACCTACTATTGCCCCTCCGTAAAATGCTGATAATAAAATATCCTGGCGTGTTAAGTTTATATCTATACGTATTATGGAAAAAAGGTCAATGAGAATGTTCATAAGAATTGTTGCATAAATTGATTTTGCTCCAAACCCCCTACCGAGAATTTTAATTGCAATCACAAATACAAATGCCGTTATAATTAGAGATGAAACTCCTACGATCGGAAGCCCTGTAAGATGTTTCACTATAATTCCCAAGCCTGTAACCCCTCCCTCTACCATATCCATAGGGAGAATAAATATTACATAACCCAGTGCAGAGATCACGGAACCGGCGGTTATAACCAGCCATGGCCAAAGTTTTTTTATAAATTCATACTTTTTTCCCATAACCAACTCTCCTGAAATTCGCTGAATTATAAATAAGGTTTTATTAAAAAGCAATAGTTGTTAAGTGAAAAATATTTTTTTTTTAAAAGATTATCCGAAACGGATTGTTAAATGAATATGATACAATGACAAAATAATAAAATAAGGAGAATTAATTTGAAAAAACATTTTATATTTATCCCGTTTATATTGATTTTCATATCGGCTTTTACAATAAATATTTTCACAGAACCTGCGGTTCTGTCTCAACTTTTAAATCCTTCAAAAATTGTTGTCGGAACGGATAATATTTATATTCTTGATAATACATCTATCTACATTTATTCTAAATCGGATTTATCCCTTAAAACAAAATTCGGGAGAAAAGGTGAAGGTCCGGGAGAAATCCCGGTTTCACGAAGAGGAAATGTTTCTCTTACCCTAAAACCGCTTAAAGATTCCATATATCTTCAGAGTCGTAACAAAGTAATGTATTTTGATAAAAAGGGAAAATTTATACAAGAGAAGAGAATAAAATCGGGTTTTGTAAGAGGATTGCTGCCGGTGGGTAAAATTTACACAGGAAGATCTTTTAGTTTTGGAGCTAACAGAAAGACGGCAACTTCATCCGTTTATCTTTTCGATCAAAATATGAATAAGAAAAAAGAGCTCCTCAAATTCAATTCTACTGCGGGAAGAGGCTCTTTCTTTAAAATATATTTCCCCGGAAACATTTTTCTTCTAAGAACATACAAAAAGAAAATTTATATTGTTAAAGATAAAAATTTTAAAATAGAAGTTTTCGACATCAACGGAAATAGCTTAACCGATATAAAATTTGACTACAAACCGCTTAAAGTTTCATCGGAGAAAAAACAGGAGATAAAAAATTATTATAAAAATGATTCAAATTTCAGTAATTTTTGGTCAAGAATAAAAAAATTCTTCTCAATTTCCGACACTTATCCTGCTATAAAGAAGTTTTTTGTTTCAAATAATCAAATTTATATACAAACTTACAAGGAAAATAATGGAAAGATTGAATTTTTCATCCTATCCACGAATGGAAAAATCATTAAAAAGCATTATTTGCCTTTAGCAAAAAAGAATGCTATCGAAGATTATCCCTTCGACATAAATGGCGGAAAACTTTACCAACTGGTTGAGAACGAAGATGAAGAAGAGTGGGAATTAAACATTACCGTAATTAATTAATCTATCTGTTTTCATTATATTCTTTTACGGCTTTTATAAAAGAGACAAAAAGCGGATGAGGTGCCATAGGTCTTGATTTTAACTCAGGGTGAAACTGACATCCGATATACCATGGATGTTCTTTTAATTCTATCATCTCAACAAGGTTTCTTTTAATATTTTTTCCCGAAACAGTCATTCCCGCTTTTTTTAACTCTTCTTCAAATTTTGGATTAAACTCATATCTATGTCTGTGTCTCTCATATATTTTCGATAAATTGTAAATATTATATGCAAATGAATTTTTATCAAGAGTACACGAAAATTTTCCAAGCCTCATATTGTGTCCCATCTCTTCAATATCTTTTAACTCTTTTAATTTTAAGAAAACTTTTGTTTTCGTATCCGGTTCAAACTCAGATGAATTTGCATTTTTCAGACCACCTACATTTCTAAGATATTCAATTGTTGCCGTCTGCATCCCAAGGCAAATCCCAAAAAACGGAATTCTGTTTTCTCTTGCATATTTTATCGCCCGGATCATTCCCTCAACACCTCTGATCCCGAAACCTCCGGGGACAAGTATTCCGTCTCCTCTTTTTAATATTTCACTTACGGGTGATGATGTAAGATCGTCAGACTCAATAAGATCAAGTTCTACATTGACATCATTTTCGACACCACCATGTTTTAAAGCCTCAAAGAGACTTTTGTATGAATCACTAAGACTGATATATTTCCCGACAATACTAACAACAACGCTCTTTTTGATCTTCTTCTGTCTATTCACCCAATTTGACCATTTTACGGAATCATCTTTTCGTTTGGATATATTGAGTTTATTCATTAGTGAATTACCCAACCCTTCAGACTTAAAAATAAGAGGAATCTCATATATACTTTCGACATCGTATGCACCCACAATGTCTTCATATTTAAGATTTGTAAACAGAGCGATCTTTCTTTTTATCTCTGCGGGTATAGGAATCTCCGCTCTGCAAAGAAGAATATCCGGCTGAATTCCGATTTCGCGAAGAGCTTTTACACTGTGTTGTGTAGGCTTTGTCTTCAATTCACCTGCAGTTTTAATAAAAGGAACAAGTGTCAGATGAATAAACAGAGTATCATTGTTTTCAAGATCTAACCCGATCTGTCTAATAGATTCAAGAAAAGGCAAACTTTCAATATCACCGACCGTTCCCCCTATTTCAACAATAATAATATCAAATTTACCGTCAAGCTCCATTATGGATTTTTTTATCTCATCCGTTACATGCGGAATTACTTGAACTGTTTTACCAAGATAATCTCCCCGTCTCTCTTTTTCTATGACACTGTTATATATTCTACCTGCGGTCCAGTTATTTTTCTGAGACATTGTTGTCGATGTAAATCTTTCATAATGACCTAAATCCAGATCGGTCTCAGCTCCGTCATCGGTCACAAACACTTCCCCGTGTTGCAAAGGACTCATTGTACCCGGGTCAACATTAAGATAAGGGTCAAGCTTGATAATGGTTATTGTCAAACCATAAGACTCCAGAATATTTCCAATGGAGGCCGCCGCCACACCTTTCCCGAGAGAAGATAAAACACCGCCTGTAATAAATATGTACTTTGTTTTCAATTTGAACTTCCTTTTAATATATTTTCAATTTTAATAATATCTTCGGGCGTGTCAACACCCAAAGATCTATAATCCGTCTTAATAACACTTATATTAATTCCATTCTCTAAAAATCTTAACTGTTCCAGTTTTTCTAACTTTTCCATTTTCGATTCCTCTAAATTTACAAATTTTTCCAGATCCACATTGTTATATCCATAAATCCCAATATGATGATAAAACCCCATAAAATCTTCGGAAATGCAATAAGGAACAGGTGATCTTGAAAAATAGAGAGCTTTTCCGTTTTTTGAAAACAGGGCTTTAACGACATTTTGGGATTTAAAATCCTCAAAAGATTCATTGAAAAAAGCTGCCGTTACAACACGTGTATCATCTTCGGATAGTTTATTATATATTTCAGAGAGGAGTTTTTCGGAAATCAACGGCTCATCTCCCTGAATATTTACAACGGCATCATTCTTTAATTCTTTTACAACTTCCCAAACTCTGTCTGTTCCGGACCTGCATTCCCTGGAGGTCATAACAACATCTCCTCCGAATGATTTCACAGTATTAAATATCCTCTTATCATCAGTCGCAACAACTGTTTTTGAAAATTTACCAAAAGATCTTACTCTATTGTAGACTCTTTCGATCATCGGAATACCGAGTATTTTTTTTAAAGGTTTTCCCGGAAAACGGACGGAATCATACCTTGCGGGAATGACTGCAACTATTGTCTTCACTTGGTTTTTTCCGATTCCCCGTTAATTTGTTTTTCAAAGATTTTAGGTTTTTTTTCAGTTCCTTTTAAATCCATCTGGCAGGAACCCTGGAAAAACGCTCCCTCTTCAATAATAAGTTTCGGAGTGATTAGTTCTCCCGTTACTTTTCCTTTTGAAAATATCTCAATTTTTTCCTGTGCTTTTAACTTTCCTTTCAATATTCCGTTGACAGAAATATTCTCCACTTCGACATCAGCCTCAACTACACCGTTTTCACCAACTATTAAAGAAAATCCGGATAAAATTTTCCCTTTGAACTTACCGTCAATCCTGATTGAGTTTGCAAAAGATATCTCTCCCGAAAACTCCGTATCCTTATCCAAAAATCCACTTATCTTTCCCCATTCTTCATTTTTCTGCATAAATTACTCCCTAATAAACTTTTTATAAATGCGATCATATTCTTCAAGGTTATTAAAAAATATAGTTATTTTTCCGCCTTTTCCTTTTTTATATTGAAGATTTACTTTAGTTGAGAGAAATTTCGACAATCTATCTTCAGCTCTAACAAGATCCGGATCAATAATTTTTTCAGATTTATTATTATTATCAATCGGTTTATTTCTCTTTTGTTCCGTAACCAATTTTTCCGTCTCTCTTACTGAAAGCTTTTTCTTCAACACAATATGATAAGAGGAAAGTATCAACTCCTCTTTTTCGAGACCAAGTAACGCTCTGGCATGACCTTGCGTTAAATCTCCCGATATTATTGATTTTTTAATTATCTCCGGTAATTTTAAAAGTCTTAAAAAATTGGCAATCGTGGTTCTGCTCATTCCAATCTTTTCGGCTGCCTCTTCCTGCTTAAGGTTATGCTTAGCTATTATCTGATTTATTGCTTCTGCTATTTCTATTGCATTCAAATCCTCTCGCTGTATATTTTCAACAAGAGCCCCGATCATTATATCTTTTGAGGTCAAATCTTTAATAACAGCAGGTATCTTTTTCCACTTAAGCTTCTGAACGGATCGCCACCTTCTTTCCCCTACAAGAAGATAGAACCTTCCATCCTCTTTATACACAACAATAGGCTGAATCAAACCATTCTCTTTTATAGATTTAGCCAATTCATCTATTTTATCACTTTTAAATTCTTTTCTGGGTTGAAAAGGATTCGGATAAATATTATCAATATCAATCTCTATATATCCACCCTCCTTAGTAATCGAGGGTTTATTTGTGATTATCGCTTCAATCCCTTTTCCGAGAACTTTTCTTTTCATCTCTTTAATATCTCCTCCGCAAGCAGCATATATGCCTTTGAACCGGCTGATTTAATCTCATATAATTGGATCGGTTTTCCAAAACTCGGAGCTTCGGAAAGCCTTACATTTCTCGGAATAACAGGTCCGTAGACCTTTTCCTTAAAAAACCCTCTTATCTCTTCCTCAACCTGCTTTGAAAGATTTGTTCTTTCATCATACATCGTTATTAAGATTCCTTCAATCTCAAGATCGTAATTAAAGTTTTCCTTTATTCTCTCAATAGTATCATTCAAATCGGATAATCCTTCCAAAGCATAATATTCCGCCTGTATCGGTATTAAAACCGAATCACTTGCAGTCAAAGAATTTATTGTTAAAAGACCGAGAGACGGAGGTGAATCAATAATTATATAGTCAAAACGATCTCTTATACCATAAAGAACATCCTTCAGCATCTTATGAGACCCTTCAGCTTCCGAATTTTCCATTTCGAATTTAGCAAGGTTTCTTGATGACGGGACAACCTTCATATAGGGAAGATCATAATCCACTATTGCCTCCAAGACGGAATATTTCCCGCTTAACACCTCATAAATATTCTTATCAAATGATCTTTTCTCAAAACCTAATCCGGTTGTGGAATTAGCCTGGGGATCCAAGTCTATCAACAAAACCCTTTTCTCCGCTATTGCGAGAGAAGCACACAGATTTATTGCCGTCGTCGTTTTGCCCACTCCACCCTTCTGATTTGCTATCGATATAATCTTACATCTACTCTTTTCTTGTTTCACGTGAAACATTCTCCAGTTTTAAAATTTTTAGTTGATTACGAAAGGGAATATTATAAATAGTTTTTTTAAATAATTCTATAGCTTTTTCCATTTTTTTTATTTTATTGTCAGATGTTATTATTATCAGTTCATCAACTTTTTTCTTTTTCAAGAATTCCAACAGCCTTAAATTGTCGGGAAACCCTCTTGCCAAAAGTATAGATCCTTCGTATTTTTTTCCTTGAAAAAACTCTTTAATGCTCGCCTTTACCACTGTTACTCTGTTTAAACTAAATTCTTTTTTTAACCGAGTTAAAAAATCATTTTTCTTTTTTCTCGGCTCTACCAGAAACACAAATAGATCTTTGTTTGACAATGCGATCGGAATCCCGGGTATTCCACTCCCGCTTCCCGCATCAATAATTATTTTTTTGTCCGTTAATTTATTAATAAACAGAGACTCTTTTATTAAAACGTCAATCTCATTGCCATCTATTTTTTTAGACATTAAATTTGTGCTTTTGTTTCCTTCTATTATTAAATTTCTATAATTTTTTAATTCTTTTAAAAAATTTTTGTTTTCCGTATCTTGATTATTATTTATCATAAACCGTTTATATTTTTCTATCTCTTTTCGATCTCTCTCTTTTTTTAAAAAAAATAAAAAAAGCCGCCATAAATGCCCATGTTATCAGTACGAGTGGAGCAAATTTTTCAAAATTAATAATTAAAAGATAAGGTAGAAAGATTATTAAAACCACCGATAAAATAATTAAAGTTGTTTTTATATATTTTTTCATTTAGTACATTCTATAATATTTTTTAAAGATTTTCATTTTTTTATTGACACTAAAAAATCTTTCTTTTAATATATCACTACATTTTAACTATGGAAAAATAAAGTTTTCCACATCTGTTAAAATGTTTGTGGAAAAATGAGCGAATTTAAACTAGTAAAAAATTTTTTAAAAAATACTCTTGATAAACCATCTTACCAGAAATATATCACACCTCTCGTAAATATAGGAATGCAGAAAAAAATTGTTTTTCTCGGCTCTCCCGAAAAAAATAAAACGGAATGGATAAATAATAACATTTTAGCCAAAGTAAATTCTCAACTAAAAAAAGAACTTGATCTGAAAATAAAAATTATCCCTCTTTATGATGACGACCCGCCTGATCAAAACTCTGTAATAAATTCAGAGAAAAGACCCCGAAATATAAATTCTTACAATTCCAATCTCCAAAAAAAATTCACATTTGATTCTTTTACTCAAACCGATTCTAATAGAATGGCATACTCTTTTTCTCATAATGTATCCGAATTTCCCGGAAAATCATATAATCCTTTGTATATTTATAGTGATGTCGGGCTCGGGAAAACCCATATGATTCAGGCAATCGGGAATAGAATTTTAAAAAACAATAAAAATTTAAGGGTCGTATACACAACATCAAATGATTTTATGCATGAGTATGTAGAATATACGAGGTTAAAACAGGGATCGGAAATTATTAAAAAATATACATCAATAGATATTCTTCTCATTGATGATATTCAATTTATAACTAAATGGGGTGGGACAAGAGAACAGTTTTATAATATTTTTAATAAATTAATTCAGATGGAAAAACAGATTGTAATCTGTTCCGATAAACACCCGGATTATATACCCGATCTTGAACAGAGGATAAAATCAAGATTTGAAATGGGAAGTATTGTTGATATTTTACCGTACAACCTTGAGGACAGACTTGCCATATTAAAAAATAAGATTATGGAAAAAAGAACTCCGGGAAATCATAGTTTTGAAATACCTGAAGAAGTTCAATATTTTCTTGCTTCTTCAATTAAAGATAATATAAGGAAGCTTGAAGGTGCCCTAAACAGATTAATAGGAGTTGCAGACCTTAAATATTCAAATAAAAAAGGTGTTGTTTTGACTTTGGAATTTGCAAAAGATGCAATAAAACCCTATATCAAACAGAAAAAAAGAGCTGTAACTGTAAAAAATATTCAGGAATTTATTGCAAAAAAATTTAATCTTAAAACATCCGACATTATGTCTAAATCAAATTTAAAAAAGATCGTACTTCCAAGACAGATTGCTATGTATATATCAAAAGAGATAACTAATTTATCATATGTTGATATAGGGAATAAATTCGGAGGTAAAGATCATTCCACTGTTATATATTCAATTAATAAAGTTAAAAAAATGTTACAAAGTGATTCGGATATTGAAAATAAGGTTAATTCCTACTTAAAATTTTTTAAAGATTGATTTTTACAATTTTTTCAACAAAATATTAATATAAAATTATTAAACAAAATGCCTTTATATTTTGATTTTTTTGATTTTTCCACTTTTCAACACTCTTTATTTTATTTATAATATCTTTATGATATTATATTTATATATAAATAATAATAAGGCAGGCTAATATGAAAATATTTGTGGAAAAAAAATCTTTTTCTGACGAATTAAAGATGTTTCAGGGAGTATTTGAAAAGAAGACTCTGATTGATATATTGCAAAATATTAAAATTACGGCTTTAGATGACGGAACCGTCGAACTATTGGCAACCGATCTTGAAATAGGACTTTCATCAAAAGTTGAAGTTGATGTAAAGGAGACGGGAACCTTCACGGTAAACGGCAGAGATTTTTATGACCTTATCTCTAAAATGCCTGAAGGAAGAATTGAAATTTCCGAGAATAATAATTTACAGATTATTATTACGAACGAGAAAAAAACCAGTAAGTATAAATTAATGGGATTGCAATCTTCCGATTATCCACAACTTCCGAAAGCTGATTTTTCCTCAAAAATTTCCCTTGATATGAATAAAATGAGTTTTCTTATAAATAAAAGTTATTTTATTATTTCTCCGGATATGAAATTTAATCTTGGTGGTGCATTGTTTACTTTATCAAAAGATTTGATTGAGATGGCATCCACAGATGGACACAGATTATCTTACTCATTTTTTAATCTTGACTCAGGTGTGGATGAAAAAGTTAGTTTTATTATATCCAGAAAATCTCTTGTTGAAATTTTGAAAATCGGGGTTAGTGAGCAGGTTGACTTTTCTTTTGATAAAAACAATCTGTTTTTCAGATCTAAAAACAGAACACTATCTTCAAGAATTATTGATCAGAATTTTCCAAACTATAAAACGGTTATCCCTGAAAAAACAAATTTTGAGGCAATAATAGATAGTTCCGAGTTAATAACAACATTAAAAAGAATTTTAATATTTAAAAGTAGAAATAACGGAGTCTATTTTAAGTTTGAGAAAGACAGGCTGATCCTGGAAAGGACTACACCTGAAAAAGGAGAGGCTTATGATGAAGTGGATATATCTTACAATGGAGATCCGCTGAATATAGCTTTTAACGGAAATTTTATTCTTGATTTCTTAACTCATTGTAATTCTGAAAAGATCAGAATTAGGATGACAGATTCGGAAAGTTCATTCGTTTTTGAACCTGAAAAAGAGAATGAAGGAAAATTTATATATGTGGTAATGCCATTAAATATTTAAATCTTGTATATTGAGAATATAGAGATAACCGGAATTCGAAATTTTAAAGATAAAAAAGAATGTAATTTTATAGATGGAAGAAATCTTATCTCCGGATTAAACGGATCGGGAAAAACATCTGTTCTGGAATCCATTTATCTTCTCGGTTATGGAAAATCTTTTTTAAATGTGAAAAAAGATGAAATATTAAATGAGAATTCTTCAGAATTTTTTTCAAAAGCAAAAATAAATTCCGATATAGGAATTTCAGAGATAAGTTACCATTACAATAAAGATTTTTCAATGTTTGTTAATGAGGAAAAAATTAAAGTAACCGATGTTGTTAACTATTTTTTTCCCGTTTATTTCTCTTCGTCAAATTATACTTTATATATTGAAAACATATCTTACACTAGAAAAATGATAAATAGATTTATATACGGAATTGATTCGATCTATACGGATTCTCTTTTAAAATATGGAAAGATCTTAAAACAAAAAAAATTCCTTTTAAAAAACAGAGGAGATTATTCACAGCTTAAAAGTTGGAACATTCTAATGAGTAAAAAAATGTTTGAAATTATAAAAAAAAGAGATATGTTTATTAAAGAGTTGAATAAAAGGATAGAGAATGAAAAAAAACAAAAGGGATTAAAAATCAGGTATTCTTCGTCGGTTGATTTTGGACAGGAAACATTCAGCTCTGAATTAATATATAATAAACTGGAGTCGGTAAAACGGAGAGAGATGGAATTGGGAAGAGTGCTGATCGGCACTCATCTTGATAAAATTGATTTTGTATTGAATGATAGACCTTTAAAATATTTTTCATCCGGTGAAAAAAAATTAAATCTTATAATAATATACCTTGCATATTTTGATATATTTAAAAAAATCAGAAATGAATATCCCCTATTTCTTATTGATGATTTTGATGTTGCAATGGATAGTAAAAATATTGAATTTTTATCTGAAAAATATCCATCTATGCAGATAATAGCAACTTCGGTGAATGAAAGTAATACATTTGAAAATTTAATTGATATAAGGAAAAACTGAATGCTTATTCACTTTCAAAATCTTACTTTACTTGATAATGATTTTAAGTTATAATTTTTTATAGAAATTTGTTGATATTTTTTTATTTTAAACTGCTTTACATTTCTGTTTAGGAGAAAAAATTGAATGTCGGAGATTTACCAAAAAGCAAAGATAAATACACTGCTGATAATATAAAAGTTCTCGAAGGTCTTGAAGCTGTTCGTTTAAGACCTGCAATGTATATAGGAAGTACAGGTTCGCCGGGACTACATCATCTGGTTTATGAAGTTGTTGATAATTCCGTTGATGAATCTATGGCCGGATATTGCAACAAGATAGATGTTACCGTTAATTTTGATAATTCGATTACCGTCTCGGATAACGGTCGTGGAATTCCGGTGGATATGCACAAAGAGGAGAATAAACCTGCAGCGGAAGTAGTGATGACAATTCTTCATGCCGGTGGAAAGTTTGATAATAATACATATAAAGTTTCCGGAGGACTTCACGGCGTTGGGGTTTCTGTTGTAAATGCTCTTTCATCAAAATTGGAATTGGAAATAAAAAGAGACGGATTTATATATTTTCAGAAATATCAGATGGGAAAGCCGGAGACGGAATTTAAAAAACTCGGCAAAACATCTAAAAACGGTACAAAAATAACATTTTGGCCGGATGAAGATATATTTGAAACTTTAGAGTATGACTATGATATATTGGCAAAAAGACTGAAAGAACTTGCTTTTCTTAATAAAGGTTTAATAATAACCTTAACCGATGAAAGAACGAATAAAAAAGATAAATTTCATTTTGAAGGTGGAATTGTTGAATATATTGAATATCTGTCGGGGACGAAAGAGAAGATCATTGAAAAACCGATTTATCTTAAAATAGAAAAAGAGGATTCGGTTGTTGAAATTGCATTTCAATATGTAAAATCATATGCGGAAATAATTTTTTCTTTTGTAAATAATATAAATACTGTAGAAGGCGGAACGCATTTGACGGGATTTAAAGGGGCTTTAACAAGAACAATTAACTCTTTTGCTCAATCAAACGGGATGAAAAAGGATTTTAAAGGAAGTTTTTCCGGAGAAGATGTAAGAGAGGGAATGATTGCCATTATTTCGGTAAAAATAAAAAATCCGCAATTTGAGGGTCAGACAAAGGCTAAACTGGGAAATTCCGAAATTAAAGGGCTGGTTGAATCTTTTGTAAATCAGAAGCTTTTTGAATATTTTGAAGAAAATATCTCAGATGCAAAAGCAATTTTAGGCAAAGTGCTGCTTGCTGCAGAAGCAAGAGAAGCTTCACGAAAAGCCAAGGATCTTGTCAGGAAAACAAGTCTTCTTGAGAGTACATCTCTTCCCGGTAAACTGGCGGATTGTCAATCTAAAGATCCGGAAGAAAGTGAAATATATATAGTTGAGGGTGATTCGGCCGGTGGATCTGCAAAACAGGGAAGAAACAGAAGGTTTCAAGCTATACTTCCCCTAAAAGGAAAAATTCTTAATGTAGAAAAAGCCTCAACTTCAAGAATGCTCGAAAATGAAGAGATTAAAACAATTATCTCAGCTCTCGGTGTGGGAATAGGAAAGGAAAATTTTGATATTGAAAAATTGAGATATCATAAAATCATATTAATGACCGATGCCGATATAGACGGTTCTCACATCAGAACTCTTTTAATGACATTTTTTTTCAGGCATATGAGAACTCTTATAGAAAGAGGATATCTCTATCTTGCTCAACCTCCTCTATATCTTGTTAAGAGTAAAAGAAAAGGTAGTTACCTTAAAAAAGAGAAAGATCTTGAGAATTTTTTAATGGAAAGGATCGGAGAAAATGTGAGAATTTTTAGAAATAAAAACGACAAAGAATTTATTGAAAACAAAGATGTAGTAAACTTTGTTAAATTAACCTCAAAGAAAATTTCTCTTTTAGAAAATATTGAAAAAAAAGGAATGCCTAAAATTATCACAAATTCATTAATAAAATTTGCAAGAAACGAGAGTTCGTTTACAGAAAAGACAGAAGTTGAAATGATAGTCGACAATCTTAAAAAAATCGATTGTTGTAAAAGTGCCGATATAAAATTTGATTCTGAATATTCAACTTATACTATTGATCTCAGCTTTGAGCAGAACGGGGTGTTAATGAAAAAACAGATTGATTGGCAATATCTGACAGGTCCTCTTTTTGCAAAGGTAAATGAAGCATATGAAAAATTGAGAGAGTACCCGGATTTTCCATTGAGTTTTTCAGTCGGCAAAGAAGAGTTTACAGCTGAAAACGAAAAGAGTTTTCTTGAAAAAGTATATGAAAATATAAAAAAAGGCGTTTATATTCAAAGATATAAAGGTCTTGGCGAAATGAATCCCGACCAGCTTTGGAAAACTACAATGGATCCCGAAAACAGAACCCTGCTCAATGTCAATATAAATGATTTTCTTGAAAGCGAAGAGATATTTGATACTTTAATGGGAAGTGATTCTAATAAAAGAAAGATCTTTATAACCGAGAATGCGCTTAATGTGAAAAATCTTGATATTTAGGAATAAAAATGGGTGAAAACGATAAATATATAGGTCATATAGAAAATGTAACAATCGAAAGAGAGATGCAAACATCTTATCTCGATTATTCGATGAGTGTTATTATAGGCAGAGCCATTCCTGATGTTAGGGACGGGCTTAAACCGGTTCACAGAAGAACCTTATATTCAATGTATCAAACCGGTACATTTTTCAACAAATCCTATAAAAAATCTGCAAGAATAGTAGGTGATGTAATAGGAAAATATCATCCTCATGGAGATCAGGCGGTCTATGATACACTCGTAAGAATGGCTCAGGATTTTTCATTAAGATACCCTCTTGTTGACGGACAGGGAAATTTCGGATCAATTGACGGGGATCCTCCGGCTGCAATGAGATATACCGAAGTTAGATTACAAAAAATCTCAAACGAAATATTAAAAGATATTGATAAAGATACTGTTGATTTCACTCCGAATTATGATGAATCTTTAAAAGAACCCGTTGTCTTTCCAACGCATCTTCCCAATTTGCTTTTAAACGGAAGTTCCGGAATTGCGGTTGGAATGGCAACATCGATCCCTCCTCACAACTTAAAAGAGCTAATAACGGCTTTTATAAAGTTTGTTGATAAAAGAGATATAACAATTGAAGAAATAATGGAAATCGTGCAAGGCCCGGATTTTCCCACCGGAGGAATCATTTATGGAAAAAATTCTATCTTGGAAGCCTATAAAAACGGAAGAGGTTCGATTGTTGTCAGAGGAAGAGCAAACATTGAGTCTGATGACAGAGGGCGTCAAAAGATAATAATCACGGAAATACCTTATCAAACAAATAAATCAAGATTACTTGAAAATATTGCAAAATTGGTTACTTCAAAAAAAATATCAGGAATTTCAGACTTAAGAGATGAATCCGATCGTGACGGTATGAGAATTGTAATTGAAATTAAAAAGGATGATATTCCCGATGTAGTACTGAATAGCATTTATAAACATACACATTTGCAGACTACTTTCTCTGTAAATCTTCTTGCAATTGTAAATCAACAGCCGAAACAGTTTAACATTTTAGAATATTTTAACTATTTTCTGGGACATAGAAAAGAAGTTGTAAGAAGAAGATCACTCTTTGAACTAAAAAAAGCGGAAAGAAGAATTCACATAATTGAGGGTTTGAAAATTGCTCTTTCAAATCTGGACGAAGTTATAAAAATAATTAAAGCATCGGTAAACAGAGATGAAGCAAGAAGTAAACTAATAACGGTTTTTTCTCTGTCGGAAGTTCAATCTAATGCAATATTAGATTTGCAGCTATATAAATTGACAGGTCTTGAGATCAATAAATTGGAGGATGAATATAAAGAGTTAAAAGTTTTGATAGAATATTTGACCGGAATTCTTTCTGACGAGGATAAAATGCTGAATGTTATAAAAGAAGAACTTATCAACTCTGGAAAGAATTTTGAAGACGAGAGAAGAACCGAAGTTGTTGAATCCGAATTAACGGAAATAAATATAGAAGATATGATCAAAGATGATGAGTATGTGATTCTTTTCACAAAGAAAGGTTATATTAAAAGAACTCTTCTTGATTCCTACAGGATCCAAAATAGAGGAACAATGGGAAGAAGGGGGTTCGGGCTTAAGGAAGAAGATATAATAAATAATATTTTTGTTGCATCCGCACACGATTATATTCTTGTATTTACAAAAAAGGGAAGAATGTTCTGGAAGAAAGTATATGAAATACCGGAAGGGGAGACAACCGGAAGGGGAAAACCGATAAATAGAATTCTTGGTATTCTGGAAGAGGAAAAAGTCTGTTCCGTAATAAATGTTAAACAATTTGATCCTGAAAAGTATGTAATGCTCTTTTCACGAAAAGGTTATGTTAAAAAGACCAATCTTGCAAGATTTTCCCGCCCGCGTTCTTCGGGAATTATTGCGGCGGTTGTTGATGATAATGATGAACTTTTTGAAGCACAGGTAACGTCGGGAAATAATCATATAATTCTCGGATCTCATGAAGGAAAAGCAATAAAATTCAACGAAAATAATGTCCGCGAAATGGGAAGAGGTGCAAGGGGTGTCAGAGGAATAAGGCTTTCGGAAAATGATTATCTGGTTGGTGCGGACATTATCAGTGAAGATGATAAATATATATTGACCCTTACTGAAAAAGGATATGGGAAAAAATCATCTCTTGATCTTTATAAGTCACAAAGAAGAGGCGGTAAAGGGTTAAAAAATATATCGATAAATGAAAAGATTGGAAAAGTTATAGGGATTACCGTATTAAATGATTCCGATGAAATTATTCTCTCATCTGAAAAAGGAGTTGTAAATAAACAGAGTTCAACTCAGATCAGATCCCAGGGAAGAGCAACTCAAGGAGTAAAAATCCTTAATCTCAGAGAGGGGGATAAGCTTGTTTCCATGGCCAAAGTAAGAGCGGTGGAACTGGAAGATACGGAATCCGAAGATGAGTAGTGAAGAACAAAAACCTATTGTAAGGTTTGCCCCCTCACCGACCGGACATCTTCATATCGGAGGAGCAAGAACCGCTCTTTTTAATTATCTCTATGCCAAAAGTAAAAGCGGGATTTTTATTCTGAGAATTGAAGATACGGATAGAGACCGTTCTTCCAAAGAAATGTCTGAAGAGATCATTCAAAGTTTAAAATGGCTTGGCTTGAATTGGGATAAAGGTCCCTATTATCAGTCTGAAAACATCCACCTTTATCGCAAAGCCGCGGAAAGACTTCTTGCGGAAAAAAAAGCTTATAGATGTTTCTGCACTTCGGAAGAGTTAAAAAAAAGACAGGTTGTAGATGGAAAAACTATAAGTTATATGTATGATCGACACTGTTTGCATCTTACAAAAGAAGAGATAGATGGGAAACTTGAAAATGGAATTCCCTATGTTGTCAGATTTTTAGTTCCCGAAGGTATAACAAAATTTAAAGACAGAATTCATAAAGAGGTAAAAACCCAAAATAGTGAAATTGAAGATTTTATAATTCTTAGATCCGATAACAGTGCAACTTATCAGTTATCGGTTGTAGTTGATGATCTGAATATGGGGGTTACCGATGTCATTAGGGGCGATGATCATATCTCGAATACTTTTAAACAGATAATGTTATTTAAAGCAATGGAAGGAAAAATTCCGAAATATACGCACCTTCCACTTGTTTTTGGAAATGATAAAAAAAAACTAAGTAAAAGACATGGAGAAACTTCAGTATTAGAATTTAAAAATAAAGGATATCTTCCGGAAGCATTGATTACATATTTCTCACAATTATCTTGGAATCCCGGTGATACAAAAAAGGTTTATTATTTGGAAGAACTTTCAAAAAACTTTAATTTTGGTAAATTATCAAAAAACAGTCCTGTTTTTGATTATGATAAACTTCTTTTTCTAAACTCAAGAGCAATAAGGAATTTAAAACCTGAAAGAATTGCCGATATCCTTTTTGAAGATAAAAAAATAAAAGAAGAATTTGAAAATGTAAAAATATCACGAATATTTGATCTTATTGAATTGATAAAACCGAGAATGAAACTTATAAATGATTTTATTCATCATTTTAGGATCTATCTTTTTGGCAATTTTAAATATGAGCGGAGGGAGCTTGAATCTTTGTCTCTTAAAAGATCAATAGTCGAATATTTGGAAGCATTTATTATTAAACTTTTCAAAACAGATGATTTTTCATCTCAAAACATTGAGATTCAGCTTAGAAATATTGCGGAAGAGCTTGAAGTTGAGGCAAAAGTCCTTATACATCCAAGCAGGTTTGCACTTACCGGAATGAATGTAAGCCCTTCGGTTTTTGATGTTTATTCTTTCTTGGGAAAGGAGGAATCGGTTAAAAGGTTAAAAAATTTTTTAAATTATCTTAAGAAGAATGTTTTTACCCATTAAGGATTATAACCCTACAAAATCCGTTGCTTATGTTACAATTCTCTTAATTGTTATAAATATATTTGTTTTTTTTTATCAGGGAGTCATTTCAGAAAAAAAGCTTCCCTTTTTTATCAACCACTATTCTCTTGTTCCTTATGAAGTAACACATTTTTCAAATGTTAAAATTCTCATCGGCAAAGATTCGTGGGGTTTTCCGATTTATGAAAACAGAAAAACAACTCCCCTTATAACAATTCTTTTTTCAATTTTTATGCATGGTTCTTTTATGCATCTTTTTGGAAATATGCTTTTTTTATGGATTTTCGGAAATAATATTGAAGATTATCTCGGGAAATTTCTATTTCTATCATTTTATCTGATGTCTGGTTTTGCGGCAGCATTTACGCACATTCTTTTTAATATCTCTTCCATGATTCCGGTTATTGGTGCGAGCGGAGCGGTTTCGGGCATAATGGGAGCATATTTAATACTGTTTCCGAAAGCAAAAGTAAAAACATTGGTACTAATTATAATTTTTATTACTTTTTTTGATATTCCTGCTTGGATATTTCTTGTTATCTGGTTTGTGTTTCAATTTTTTTATATGGGGAGCGGAAATATTGCATGGCTTGCACATGTCGGAGGTTTTATTTTTGGTGCGGCTTTTATTAAAATATATATGATGAAGAGACCTCATCCCGGGATAGTTTCGGAGAGAGATTTTTTCGAGGAGGAAAATTGACTGATAAAAAAATTGTTGAAACCAAAAATGCTCCGGAAGCTGTCGGACCATATTCACAAGCTGTATTTAGCAACGGATTTATTTTTTTATCCGGACAGATAGGTATTGATCCTAAGCAAGGAGCAATTGTCGAAGGAGGTGTTGAAGTTCAAGCAGTTCAAGTATTTAAGAATATAAAAAATGTTCTTGAAAAAGCAGGGACCGATATGTCATCTATTGTTAAAGCAACCGTTTTTTTAAAAGATTTGACAGATTTTACAAATGTTAATGCAATTTATGCGAAAAATTTTTCCAAACCATTCCCGGCAAGATCAACTGTCGAAGTTTCAAATCTCCCGTTAAATGCTTTAATAGAGATTGAAGTTATAGCTGTAGTATAAAAAATTTTTTTTTGTTATATTTTGCTAATGACAAAAACAATTAACAGAAGAAAATTTATCTCAAATTCCCTATATGTTGTATTAGGTGGACTTTTTTTTGACGGCTGCAATGTCTTTACTAATAAAAAAGAGGATATTATTGTAATTGGTGCCGGAATTGCAGGACTTGCCGCTGCTTCAAAATTATCACTTTCAGGATATAATGTTACAGTCCTTGAAGCCAGAGATAGAATAGGCGGCAGAATTCACACCGTTGATTTTAATGGGTTTAAAATGGATGCGGGTGCATCCTGGATTCATGGTACAGACGGAAATCCACTATATTCCTTCAGCCGGGAAAACAAGATTTCTACTGTTGCTACCTTTGATGATCCTTCATATCTTTATGATTTTGACTCTTCGGAGATAACCGAAGATGATTGGGCTGCAGTAAAAAAAAATCTTGATTTTTTATTTGATGAATCATTAAAAAACCCGAATATTCCTTTAAAAGAATTAGCAATCCAAACTGAAGCCAAATTAAATCTTTCTGATAAAGAGAGACGTCTTTTTTACGGAGCTGTAAGGACCGAAGTAGAAATACCCTATGCAGAAGACAGCAATGATTTGTCTTCAAATGTTTTAAACAGTGATGACTCATTTCCTGGAAACAATGTACTGTTTCCGGGAGGGATGAGTCAGATAATAAATAAATTGGCTTCCGGACTGAATATTATAAAAAATACCTTTGTTACGGATATTCAATACTATTCTAATAAAGTTGAGGTTTTTGTTACAGATTATTCTTCAATAGAAAAGAAGAGATCTTGTCATGCCTGTCACGGGAATAAAGATGCAACTAAATTAATTTCGGGAAAATCCTATAAAGCTGATAAAATTGTTGTTGCTTTGCCGCTTGGAATGCTTAAAAATGAAATAGTTACTTTTCATCCTGAATTGCCATCAATAAAAAAAGATTCAATTAACAATACGGCAATCGGAACTATGAACAAGGTGTTTTTATATTTTGAAAAAAGTTTTTGGCCGAAAGACGGATATTTTATAGAATATTTTAAAAATAATGCTTCGGAGATGATGATTTATGAAAGTTATGCTCCAATTGGGAATAAAAATGTTCTAATAGTATTTCTTGCCGGAAAACAAGCGAGAAAAATTGAAAAGATGAATATTGATGCGACAAGAGATATGGTGATTTCCGATCTGAGGAAAATATACGGTTCTTCAATTCCCAACCCCACAAACATTTATAAAACAGGATGGCATACCGATCCCTTTGTACTGGGATCTTATCCGCATATTCCACCCGGTTCAAAATTGTCCGATTGTGATAAAATTGGATATTCAATTGATAATAAAATATTTTTTGCAGGTGATTCAACAATTTCGAATTATCTCGCAACGGCACATGGTGCTTATATTTCGGGAATTAAAGCTGCAAATGAAATAATTAGGAACAGATAATCTATTTAAAACTCTTGAAATATTTTTTTATGTCAGCTACATTAAGCACATGAAATTTCTTTTATCATTAATTGTTTTAATGATTATTACTTTTGCCGGAACTAAATTTTTTTCAGGGAAAAAAGATCTTTCACTTGGTATAAAAAATATTTTCTTCACCGGTTTGGAATATATTATTGTAGGATTTATATTAGGTCCTGTTATATTTAATATTCTTGATGGAGATTCTATTGTTAAGTTTGAGCCGTTTACCGTTTTCGGATTAACATGGATTGGATTTTTGTTTGGAATTCAATTTGAATTTAAACAGTTAAAAAAACTTCCTAAAAAATTTTTTTCAATTACAATTGTACAGGGGATTTTTACTTTTATATCAGTTTTTCTGGCTATCAATTTTATACCTCCTCTTTTTTTAAAGAGTCAAAAAACCGATATTTTGATAAGTGCATTAATACTTGGAAGTATATCCGTTTCAACAGCACCATCTGCTCTTTCTATAGTAAATAAAAATTTTAGGTTTAGAAATAGAAAATTGTTTGATTTATTAAGGTATATTTCAAGTGTCGATTCTCTATTATCAATAATTATATTTTCTTTTCTTGTCTCTTATTTGGTAAATAATAATTTTCCCGGAATTAGTATTTTGTTATTTGCAGAGTGGATATTGATTACAATATTGATAGGAGTAATACCTGCATTTTTCTTTTCGTTTATTTTAAAACTTTCAAAGAAACATTATGATTTTATTGCAATTTTAATAGGAATTATTGCATTTACCGGAGGGCTTGCATTTCATTTTAATCACTCTTCACTTGTCTCCGGGTTTTTTGGAGGAATTATTCTTGCAAATCTCTGTAGAAAAAGAGTAGATGCGATCATTTTTTTACAAGAAGCTGAAAAATCAATCTATATATTAATCCTCCTTTTACTGGGTGCAAGCCTTGATTTATCCGTAAGTTTTATTTTTATTTTCTTTGCTATATTTTTTTTATTCAGAGTTTTTGGAAAATTTACCGGAAATTTTATCGCGATTAAATTATTTCCGGCAAATTTTAGTATTCCAAATACCGTAGGATTGGCTCTTTTGTCGGAAGGAGGTATTGGCTTTGCAATTTTAATAGATTTTCACTTACTTTTCCCCCAATATGGAAAAATAGCTATTGTAATTGTGCTTTTGTCTGCGGCAATTACCGAATTAATCAGCCCTAAATTGATATTGTCTCAATTTAGTAAAAAAGACCCGACAAAAAACAATGATTTTTCAGAAGACTTTAAAAGATAATGAGATATAAAATAGTAATAATATTAATTTTAATATTTGCAATGTTTTTTATAATAAATTCAAATAGTAATAAAAAAATATCTCCAACTCTTATGATCGGCTTTATGCTTTTGGCATCATATATAATAGGAGATTTTTTTGAAACCTTAAAATTACCGAAAATAACGGGATATATTATATCAGGTCTTCTATTCGGTCCTTACATATTAAAATTTTATTCTGTTGAAACCGTTAAAGGTCTATCGTTCCTAAACAGTATGGCACTTGCTTTCATTGCGTTTAATGCCGGAGCCGAGTTGAGAAAAAAAGATTTGATAAAAAACATTAGGGTGATCACATTTTTAACGATAGGAGTGACGGTTTTTGTTTATTTGGGTGTTACGCTTTCCATATATTTTTTATCCGAAATAATTCCGTTTATGAAATTTCTCCCGATTTCCGCAAAGATCGGAGTTGCTTCGATATTCGGAGTAATTTCCGTTGCAAGATCTCCATCTTCGACAATTGCCATTATTAATGAAACCGGAGCGAAAGGAAGTTATACAAATGCAATATTAAGTTCCACGATTGTAACAGATGTACTGATAATTATACTTTTTGCGATAACTATATCGACCGGAGAGATTCTAATAAAAAGTTCAAAATCATTTAATCCGCAATTTATTTTTTATTTGGTTGTTGAAATATTACTTGCCTTTTTTATCGGGTTTGTTTTGGGATATTTTATTCTTTTCCTAATGAATATGGTTAAAGTTGAGTTTTCTATCCTTATAATAGCCTTGGGGTTTTTTGTAATAAAATTTTCACATTTTTTAGGAAACTATATTGTAGAAACATATGAAATAAGTTTAAATCTCGAACCGCTGCTTATATGTATGGCAGCAGGGTTTACAGTACAAAATTTTTCAAAACAGGGAGAAATCTTTTTAAAAAGGATGGAGAAGGTTTCAATACCGATATTTTTAACCTTTTTTTCAATTACAGGTGCTTCAATAAATTTAAATACATTGGCACAAGGATGGTTTATTGGAGTAATTGCTTTTCTTTCAAGAATTCTAACAATATATGCAGGTTCATTTATAAGCGGAAAAATGGCAGGAGCAATAGAGAGTATAACAAAATGGGGATGGATGGGTTTTATTACACAAGCCGGAGTCAGCCTTGGGTTATTATCCGAAGTTTTAAGAAGGTTTCCCGAATTCGGTACAAAAATACAAACTATTCTTATTGCAACAATAACTATTAATCAAATTGTAGGTCCTATATTATTAAAATACGGACTGACTTTATCAAAAGAGACTCGTAATGAAAGATCGGTAAGTAAAAAATCTTAAAAAGATTTATTAATTGACTAAAAGATATTTTTTAAATAATATTAACTATTATGAAAATCAGTGATTATTTAACAAGGGATTTGGTTGAAATTGATTTAAAATCCGCAGCTTCAAAAACCGAAATATTTATGCAGCTTTTAAAAACAGCACATTCGCATAATAAAATCATAGATAAAAAAATTGCACTGGAAGGACTTCTGGAAAGGGAAAGACTCGGATCAACGGGTGTAGGGAAAGAGATTGCGATCCCACATACCGGAATTGCAGATTGTAAAACCATTATTCCCGTTATCGGAATCATTAAAAACGGAATGGCATTTGAATCCATAGATGATATTCCAGTTAAAATTGTATTTATGATACTCTTCCCGGAAAATGATGTTACTCTTCAGTTAAGATTTTTAGCAAGGGTATCTAGATTACTTAGAAAGGAGGAACTTAGAAAAGAGTTGATAAAATCCGATTCTCCCGAGAGAATAATTGAAATTTTCAGATCATATGAAGACAAACATTTCGGATAAGAAAAGAATATGAAACTTGCTATTATCATACTTGAGAGAATAGAGTTGCTTGAAGATCTTTTGTCGGCATTTCTTGAGATTGGCATTGAGGATGCAAATGTATTGGATTCATCCGCTATGGGTCATATAATTTCTGAGAATATTCCGATATTCGCCGGATTAATGGATGCATTTGCAGGGAGTAGTCCGATAAGAAAAACAATTATATTTACGGTTAGTAACGAGATGAAAGAAAAAGTAATTGAAGTTTCAAAAGATATTTGCAGTGATATTGAAGAAGAAAAATCCGGAACACTATGCTTTTTACCACTGGAAGATATAATTGTTTTAGGTTAAGTTTTAAGATTTAAATTGATTTTCGATCTCTTCAAATTTGTTGTATAGATCGGTTATATCCTTTGAACTTTTAAGAGTATTGACAATTTTTGTATTGCTGACCATTCTTGCAATAGATGCCAATGTTTTAAGATGGTAACTAACATATTGATCATTACTCATAATTAAAAATACCAGAAAAACATCTTGATTATCCGGTGCTTTATACGGCATTCCGTTTCTTATAAGACCAAGAGAGATAAAAAAATCTTTAAATTTATCACTAAAAATATGTGGAGTTGCAACACCTTTTCCGATAGCAGTTGAACCCAAGTTTTCTCTTTTTATGAAAAGTCTTTTGATAAGCTGACTTTCACCGATTATATCTTTAGATTTCAAATGTTTTGAAAAATATTGATAAAGCTCATCGGTATCGGTAAAACTATCTTCAATAAAAAGTGTATCCTTTTTTATTAATTGAGAAACTTTCATTATAAACTCCTTTTTACATCATCATTGGTTTCAAAGCTTAGGTCTCTTCCGGGTGAGATTAAATAGAAATTTTCATTATCATCTGTTCTAATCTCAAACGGAGAACCCCAAGGATCAGTGATCTCGTTTTTTGTTCTTAAATACATGGGGATCAAATCATTAAGTGTCTCCGGAAAATTCCCATTATCTATATAATATGAATCAACTGCTCTTGAAATTGTCGTTAATTGATCAATTGCAATAGAATTTTTAGATTTATTATAGGCTTTTACCGGATTTGAAAATACGGAATCTTTTTTTTTAGAATTACCGCATGAAGCCATAACCGCCAACAATATTGTTATAAGAATAACTCTTAAATATTTATTCATTTTCATATTTTATAATATGAAAAAAAAATAAACAACTGGAATAAAAAAAAGTATTAAGGTAGTATAATATTGATATGTTGGAAGATAATAATACATCTAAAGAAGAACTTGTTATTGAGATAATTGAAAATCTTGATCTTTTTAAAGGTATCTCAAGAACAGTTCTTGTAAAACTCGCAAAACTTTTCGATGAAAAGATTTTCAGTAAGGATGAATTTGTATTTAAAGAGGGAAGTGTCGGAGATTCAATGATGGTTGTTGTTTCCGGAGAAGTGAGAGTATCACAAACGGAAGAAACGGTTGAAGAAGCTCTTGTTGTTCTTAAAAAAGGAGATCTTTTCGGAGAGATGGCAATGCTTGAAGAGCTCCCGCGAACTGCTACGGTTATATCCAATACAAATGTTATTCTTCTTGAAATCAGAAGAGTGGATTTTTTAAAATTTTTAAGTGAAAATAGTGAGGCCGGAGTAGAGATACTTTTGAAACTTGCCAGAATTCTCTCTTCCAGATTAAGAGAAGCCGACTCAAAATTAAAAGTTTTTGTCAGTCTTACAAAGTGGCTTTAGAACTTGACAACAATAAATCAATTTTTTCAAGAGCGGTTTTAGCACTCATAGAAATCGGAATGCCTTTCGTATTATAATCCATAGGATTAATTCTAATTAAAGGAGCGTTGTATTTAATTGATGTTGTTTCGGAGAAGTATCGAACGGTAGGGACTGAAATTCCCGCACCGAGTTCAATGATAACAATTTTATTGTTTCTGTTCTTTAAAAGCCAGGATGTTAATCTTCTGTTTTGTTCCTCTGTTCTTTTTGAAATCCAGTTAAAATCCCCGAACATTAATATATTGGGTCTTAAAACAGAACCGCAATTTGGACATTTTGGGATTTCTTCTATTGCTCTCATTGTTTTATGATCTACCTTAATTGAAAATTTGTTTGGGAAAATTTCTTCCGAACATGGTGTTGAACATTGTAAAAAGTTTATAGAACCGTGGCATTCTATAATTTTCTCCGGATCGAATTCTGCTTTTTGAAATTGGCCGTCAACATTTGATGTAAAAATAAAAAAATTCTTTTGTTTTCGATTCACCCATTTTAATAAAACGGAAAATCCGGAGTGCGGTACTGTTTTTCCGTATAAATTCAATCTGTGGCCGTAAAATCCCCATGCCAGTTGCGGGTCGGAAATAAATGTAGAGGGGTTTGCCATGTCATAAAAATTCATATTGATTTTTTTATATGGCGGATAAGAGTTCCAGAATCCTTCATTTCCTCTAAAATCAGGTAACCCCGAATCAACTCCCATACCGGCACCGGCAGTGATAATTATCGCTTCGGAATTTTTTATTGCATCAGCCGCTTGTTTAATTTCATTGTTTATTGATCCCATACTAAATACCTAATCTAATTTAAATAAATTTTCAATTAAAATTTCCGAATTAACTATTTTTTTAGTATAATGACTTCTTAAAAAATCTAAGGAGGAAACAATGAAAAAATATAATTTTTATGCAGGTCCGGCAATATTACCTGACGTTGTTATGAAAAAAGCCAAAGATGAATTTTTAAATTTTCGCGGAATTGGATTATCGGTCATGGAGATAAGTCATAGATCAAAAGATTTTGATATTTTAATAAACGAAGCAAAGGAAAAAATATTAAAACTAATGAATCTTGGTGACGAATATTCGGTATTGTTTCTTCAGGGTGGTGCAAGTCAACAGTTCGGAATGATCCCGATGAATTTTTTAAAGGAAGGAAGTGCGGATTATGTTAATACCGGAGCATGGGCAAAAAAAGCGATAAAAGAAGCCAAACTTTTCGGAAATGTTAATATTCCCGCAAGTTCGGAAGATAAAGATTTCACCTATATTCCAAAAAATATCAATTATTCCGACAACCCGGAATATATTCACATCACATCAAATGAAACTATCGGCGGAGTTCAATATAAGAATTTCCCGGATACGGGGAACACTCCTCTCATTTGTGATATGTCTTCCGATATAATGAGCAGAGAGCTTGATTATAAAAAGTTTTCAATGATATATGCCGGTGCTCAAAAAAATATAGGTCCGTCCGGAGTGACTCTCGTAATAATAAAAAAAGATTTTGTAAATAAGGGTGCTGATAATATCACATCAATGCTTAGCTATAAAACTCATTTTGAAAAGGATTCTCTTTACAACACTCCTCCTTCATTTGGAATTTATATAATCAACCTCGTTCTGGATTGGTTAAATTCAAAGGGAGGTCTGAAGGGAATTGAAAAGATCAATGAAGAAAAAGCAGCTCTTCTCTATAATATTCTTGACGAAAGTGATTTTTATAAAGGTACTGCTGCAGACGAGGATAGATCTCTGATGAATGTAACTTTCAGATTACCCTCCGAAGATCTTGAAAAAAGATTTATCGAAGAATCCGTAAAAGAGGGTTTTGTCGGATTGAAAGGTCACCGTAGTGTTGGCGGATGCAGAGCATCAATTTACAATGCAATGCCGATTGAGAATATAAAAATCCTTGTAGAATTTATGAAAGAATTCGAAAGAAAGAGTTAAAATATCTGTTAATTATCCTAACGGTTTTTAGCAACCGTTAAATCTGCTTATGAAAAAAGAGATATTTTCATCAAAAAAAATCTTATACTTCTGGGCTCCTCTTGCTGCAACGTGGCTCATGATGTCTGTGGAAGGTCCTTTTCTAACCGCTCTTATTGCCAGACTTGATGTACCGAAATTTAATCTGGCTGCTTTTGGTATTGCATTCTCTTTTGCTTTGATTGTTGAAGCACCGATTATTATGATTATGAGTGCATCAACCGCACTTGTGGAAAGCAGAGATGATTATTTTAAACTTAGAAATTATATATTTATTCTTAACTTGGGAATAACCGTCATAATGTTGATCGGACTTTATCCGCCCGTTTTTTATTTTATTGCCGAAAAGTTGATCGGTCTTCCGCATAAAGTTGCAAGGCTTACATACTTTTCATCAATGATCCTTTTACCTTGGCCTGCCGCGATTGGTTTCAGAAGATTTTATCAGGGGATACTTATAAGAAACGGATTGACAAAAAAAGTTGCATACGGAACAGTAGTAAGGTTGATCTTCATGAGTATGACCGCACTCTTTTTTTATTTTCAAAGAATTGAAGGGGCATATCTCGGTGCATTTGCTCTATCTGCCGGTGTTGTTGCCGAATCCGTATTCAGCAGAGTGGTAGTTAATAAAACATTGAAAAAAGTTCTGGAAATTGAACATGACGGATCCGACAAGCTGAATTTTTCTTCAATCACATCATTTTATTATCCGCTTGCGTTAACATCCATCCTTTCACTCGGAGTCAATCCCCTTGTAACATTTTTTATGGGCAGAAGTGTTATGGCAATTGAATCTCTTGCTGTTTTACCGGTGGTTAACTCTTTTATCTTTATCTTTCGAAGCGTGGGACTCTCTATGCAGGAAGTGATAATAGCAATTTTAAGCAAAGGAAGAGGAAATTACAGACTGCTTGTGAAATTTATTAAAAGAACTGCGATTACACTTATTGTTTTATTGACAATTATTGTTTTTACACCGTTTATTCACATCTGGTTTAAAAATGTTGCCGGTTTGACTGTTGAACTTTCCAATTTTTCAATAATACCGGTAAGAATATTATTTGTTTTACCTCTTTTAACGTTGTATATCTCTTTCCAGAGATCTATTCTTGTCCATACAAAAAATACATCTCCGGTTAAGTGGGCTTCGGCAATTGAAATTTTATTAATTGTTTTAGTGCTGTCCCTCACAATATTTGTTTTTTCAATACCGGGAGCAATAGGAGCTGCAATTGCATATCTCGTTGGAAGGATTTGTGCGAATATATTTCTTGTTCCTTATCAGATAAAAGCACAGAAAAAAATTGAGAAAGGATAAGCATAGATTTTCCAAAGTAAAGAATATTTGCTTTTTTTACAGCCTCTATATATATTCATTCAAGTGAAAGATAGAAAATTGAAATATTTTGAAATAAGAGTAGAAGGAATCGTTCAAGGTGTCGGCTTTCGCCCGTTTATATTCAGACTTGCAAAAAAGTCGGGTTTAAAAGGATTTGTGAGAAATGATACGGAAGGAGTGCTTGTTGGAATTTCCTGCAATAAAGAGCAGGTTGAAAATTTTATAAAAAAAATTTATAGCGATTCACCCCCTCTCTCTTTGATAAAAAATATTAGCTTTAAAGAATTTTCACATAGAAGTTTTAAAGATTTTAAAGTAGTTAAAAGTGAATTAACTCTAAAAAAAGATACGTTTATTCCCCCCGATACGGCTTTGTGTGAAAATTGCAGATCCGAGCTTTTTGATATGGATAACAGGAGATTTCACTATCCGTTTACGACCTGCACACATTGCGGACCCAGATTCAGTATTATAACCGATATTCCATATGACAGAGAAAAGACGGCGATGAGTCCGTTTCTCCTTTGCAAAGATTGTAGAACGGAATATGAGGATCCGTTTAACAGAAGATTTCATACGGAACCTACTTCATGCCCTGTATGCGGACCAAAATATTTTTTAAAGAACAAAAAGGGTGAGATAATTTCAGATAAAATTGATGAGATCATTTCGAAAACTATCGAAGAGATAAAAAAGGGATCGATTATTGCAATTAAAGGTGTTGGTGGTTTTCATCTTTCCGGAGATGCAAAGAGTGATGAAGTAGTTAAAAAACTGAGAAAGAGAAAAAAAAGACCGTTCAAACCTTTTGCGGTAATGGTAGAGAGTAAAGCTATTGCAGAAAAAATCTTTCAATTATCAGAAAAGGAGAGTTCTCTTCTGGAGTCAAAAGAGAGACCGATTGTAATATTAAAGGATAAAACAAGAATAATGTCGGAAGATATTGCTCCCGGATTGACATTCACCGGTGTAATGCTTCCCTACTCTCCTTTTCAGATGCTTCTTTTCAACAAAATGAAAAAAGATACAATCTTGATAATGACGAGCGGCAATATCAGCGATGAGCCGATAATTTTCAAAGAGGAGTCATTATTTGATGAACTTGGAGATATTGCCGATCTGTTTATAACTTCAAACAGAGATATTATCCAACAGAGTGATGATTCGGTTATGTTTATTATAAAGGATACTCCGGTTTTTATAAGAAGGTCCAGAGGTTTTGTGCCGGTTCCCTTCTTTTCAAAAAAGACGGATAAGAGGTTTTTTGCAGCAGGAGCGGATCTTAAGAATAGCTTTGCGCTTGCAAAAGAGGATAAAATTTTTTTAAGTCAATATATAGGAGATCTTGAGAGTCCATTAACCGAAGCGGTTTTTATGAGGAGCGTTTCTCATTTTAAGAAGATATTTGATATTGAACCGGAAATATATGTTTCCGATATGCATCCCGGTTATTTTTCTTCAAAAATAGCAGACAGATTGGGAAAAGACAAAAAATCCTTCAAAATTCAACATCATCATGCACATATTGCATCGGTTCTTGAGGAGCATAGTGAGGAAAGCCATGTGATAGGCGTTGCATTTGACGGGACGGGATACGGGCTTGATGGAAATATTTGGGGGGGGGAATTTTTTGTTGCGGATAAATCCGAATTTAAAAGAGTCGGTCACTTCAGTTATTTTAAACTTCCCGGCGGAGAGGCTGCGATAAAAGAGGTGTGGCGGATCGGTGCTTCATTAATGTTTGAAGCTTATGGCAAAGATTACAACTTAAAAAACAGCGAAAGGAATTTTGTTTTAGAGCTGTTAAAAAATAGTATCAATTCTCCGCTTTGTTGCAGCGTTGGTAGATTGTTTGACGGAATATCATCAATACTCGGAATATCGGATATAATTTCAGCAGAAGCCGAAGCGGCACAACTTCTTGAAGAGTCGGCACTTTTAGCAAAAATAAAAAGAGTTTTTCCCGTTAATATTAAA
>Ga0256845_1000336_pt1 | contig 45021 bp, 61 predicted proteins | sample RiftiametaG_FD_189101 | JGI IMG/M metagenome (GOLD analysis project Ga0256845, IMG submission 189101) | Tube worm associated microbial communities from hydrothermal vent at the East Pacific Rise, Pacific Ocean - Riftia | ecosystem: Host-associated > Annelida > Integument > Unclassified ...
TAAGTTATGTACATCTTGATATTGAGTTTTGATAGTAGTTGACATATTATGTCTCCAGTTATTATAGTGACAGGAATTGTCACTACTTAGTTTGCTTCAAAGAAGGCACTAACTAGTATCTTCTTTGAAACAAACTAAACTATCAAGCTTTATATTTTTAAAGAACTGTCTGAACAATGTCAGTAAGTTAATGATGCACTAATAATTTAATAAAGTACACTTTCAAATGTAACGAAATGCTACGAAAGAAGTACATATTTTAATCAATTACTATATAAATATAAGCTTATTTAGAGCTCCAACCTGCTTGCTCACTGAGTTATTTGTTAACTAGTATACATTGTTATACTGAAATATAACAACCTGGTGAGTGATGACACAGGAGCAAATCTCCGTCACCGCATTATTATTAGCTTAGAGTATGATTAGCTAGGCTATAGTAATAACTCAGTGAGCGACGAAATAGGAGCTTTAGCTATACAACTCGTGTGACCTTTACTTGGTCAGTTCTCAGTACTATCCAGGTGACGAGCACACTCAACCAGGCAGTGCGGCTACATGTGTCGTGTTATCGTTACAACTGTAATGGTGTTGCTTGACCAGGCATCGTTGCTACTAATGTAGTGACCTGGATGCGTTACTAGTATGGTTGTTACACTTGTGATGCTTGCAAGCGAATGCTCCTGGCCGTTACTGTCGAGGGGCTAGGGCCAGTTCGGGTCGCTAGTAGTTACATGAAATTAGAGTTCGAACCTTGGATATATAGCAATGTATTAAATTTAATAAGAAAGCTGCAGGTGAAATTAGAGTTCGAACCTTGGATATATAGCAATGTATTAAATTTAATAAGAAAGCTGCAGGTGAACTAAATGTCATGTCCGGTGCGCCGCTGTTGGGAGGCTCTCATGCTTTCCACCTCATTATTGTTCTTTACTATGTCTGTTGCTATACTTCTTATAACATCAGCGCCATGAGAGAATTCATCATGCCGTGGAGTCTTCTTCCATACTTGGAGCTTGTCATCCCACTCTTTAGAATACTTATGGAAGCACTCTATTAGGTAAGTGCATCGAGAGTCAATATACAAGTCAGGGACCATTGTTCGAACAGACTGTATGCCATCAGCTATAGCTCCTTTTCGCATCGTATGCACACCCCACCGTAGCTTCTTCTTTTTAAGTAACTTACGTAGTATGTCCACACGGCTTTCTGCTTTGCCTCCCTTGCCTGTCATTAGCTCACGGACCTCCACATCATGAGGTAGCTTTAGGTTTCTGATGTTGTAGCCTCGGTCTTCAATCTCATTGATGTAGTGTTCTAGACCGTAGCCGTTGTTCCAGTACTCATCGATGATGTGATGCTCACCACGCCACCATTGTGCAAAGCCTAGGACCATATAGTCGTCCACACCCAGGTCGAAGAAGACATCCACAGCAAGATTTGAGTCATAGAGACCTTTGACTACCCGTCCTCTGGCTACCACTAGCTCAGTAAAGCATGTTGACCAGTAGGAACCGTTTTTGGATGCACTGAATGCTTCAGCTGGAGTTGCTGGGTATTCCTGGAAGATGTCACCTTCAAGCTCTCTGCGTTGGGACACCCAGAAGTTACGCTGTACCACAGTTAGCTTAGCTCCTGTTGTCTCTTCTAGCTTCTTGAAGTAGTGCGCGGCGTCTTCGTCGATGACCTGGTCAACTGCCTCGATGCAATCAGGGTCTTTGAACCATGGTAGGAATACTGGCTTGAAATCCTTGGACGACAGCTCTCCCTGGTCTGCTAACTCTGCCTTGTCCCACATGTCCTTGAAGTCGTTGACACCTTCAGCTGTTGACTCGATGACACCAGTATTGCCTTTACCTAACGCCTGGAGGGTACCAGTCTTGGTTTCTCTTGCTCGTTTAGGGTATTGATTAGCTATCTTACCGAACTCAGAGATGTGTAACCTTTGCAGTGTAGCCGAGCGGAAGGACACGCGAATGAAGATTTTCGAGTCATTGGTGAAACTGAACTCTTTCGAGTTGTCTTTGACCAAGCTAACATCTACAAAGGCTTTAACGCTATCACTTAGCTTATCCCATAAAAACTTAGTTCTCTCAAGTAAAGTTGCTGCCTCGTCCGCGCCTTGCGCCATCAGACCTAGATTCATGTTCTTCTTAAAGACGGCGTCGTCGAAATATGACACCAGCCACAGTGTACTTATGCCTTGCTGTCGTGACTTGAGGATAATTATACGAGCATGTTCTCTAGAGGCAGCGTAGACCTGGTGCTGCGCGAAGTTCATTTCGAATGTTACAGCGTCACCGTCTTTGTTGATGATAGTGTAGATGTTGTTTATACGCCAGAGCTTAGAGGTAAGGTACTTCGCTTCGAACTCCTTAGAGCTACTAGACACTGGAGGAGTGGTATAACGTTCGTACAGATGAATGAGGTCAGGGTACAGTTCCATGAACTGAGGTTTAGTTAGCTTAATCATGCTGCAGGTGCGTCCGATAAGAACTCTTCGTAGCTGTTTTCACTGTAGTTATTCTGTACATTGACTTGAGTTGAATTAGAGTTGAAGAACGCTGTCTGCATATTGCATAATACCTCTGCAAGCACTATTAGCTCTGTTGAGGTGTCTGCAGAGCTTGCGAAGCTTTTTGCTTTAGCTACTAAAGATAAAGCAGCCAGATGTAACTCGTTATTTAATCTGGCAGAGTAGTTCAGGCTATCTACTAGTTCAGTTGTCTTGCCCGCAAGCTGCACGTCTGTAGCTACCACTTCTTCTAGGACTTTGCCCAGGACTACTCTATCCATATTGACTAGCGTATTTATGCCTCCGTCTGCAATAGACTCTTTTAGTTCTTTGTTCCAACGTATTACCGTGGTTATAGGTACATTTAGCTTATCTGATACACTTTTGAAGTCTTCTCCAGTGTGTAGTAGGGATAATGCAGAGTATTTAGTTTCATCATCATACTTCGCCATCGATAGTCTCCTTCTCAAACTGCTTAAGCAGGTCTAATATGATACCGCTGAACTTAATGTGCCTCTGAGTACAATACTCTTTGACTCTTTCGACTAATTGCTCATCTTGTGGGCGTTTCGTCTGGGTAGAAAACGAGTGAACTGCCATGATTTGCGGGCTCCTTTTTTAATAAGAATATTATATTATAAAAAGTGTACAAATGATACAAAAAGTTGTATAATATTTTCGCACTTACGCATAATTTAATAGGAATAATACACATGGGCACTCCAAACGATACGTTTGCAGCTGAAGTAGAAAGCGTGGTAGACCAACTAGCGCCTAATGCAGACGGCAAACTAGAATTACCAGAGGGCGTAGAAGCGTCTAGTCAAGCATTATACGCAGCAAAGATTGAAATAAGAAGACGAGATACATATGCGTCTTATGGCAAAGAAAAGAATGCTAATAAGGCGTTACAAGCAGAGAACGCAGCTTTGGCAGCACAGTGGGAAGAAGACGCTTCTAGCATGATGACTGCTAAAGAGCGAACTGAGCTTTCTACACTAAAAGCGAGTGACCCAGACGCCTGGTTAGCAAAAGTAGAAGAGTTGAAAGGCACTAACGCTAACAAGTTCAAAGAAAAACGTGCGGCTGTCAGTAAGAAAGCTAATGAGATGACTGAAGTAGAGCTTCGTACTTCTCAAATAGAGCTGTACAATGAAGAGAACCCGGAGTACGTAATAAACGATGATGTCATAGCAGATGACATCCCACCTAAGTATACTAAACAGTTGTCTAGCGGTAAAATTACATTCGAGCAGTTCATTAGCAAAGCTAGTAAGTTCTTAAAAGCTAACAAGGTCTTAGACAAAGGTGCTTCTAAAGAAGACGAGCCTAATATGTCTAATTCTGGCGGTTCGAGTAGTCCTTCTAAGCAAGCTATAGTCGCCAACGCTAGCGAAACATACAAAAAGACTGTTTTTTAGTGTACTATATATACGTTTTGGGTTATAATGAAATTCAATTCTGTGCTAATTCCATCTTGTATGCATAGCAGCTAGAATTTCATCGCAGTCACCGTAGTTACTTATGGACTCACTGCACTCGTTTATTATTTTGAGTGCAGTGCACTCGTTAACTATTTTGAGGTGAAGATTATGGCTACTGGTGTAGTTTCAATTACTTCTGACCTGAAACGCAAAAGTTGGATGCGTGAAGGTCTTATTCAAGCTTCTTCTCAGTCTTTCTGGACGCCCTTTACAGGCAATACCAAAGACGCAATCGTATATCAAGAGAACAATGAAAACTCAGGTGCTGGGCATACTGTTGTTTTTGACTACGATGGCAACTTATCTGGTAAAGCCGTTAAAGGTAAAGATACAGCGTACGGTAAGGGTGAACAAAAGAAGAAATTCTCGGACAAGATTACTGTTGAGCGTTATCGCTTAGTAGTTGACAACGGCGACAAGTTCGACGGCGTTGACATTGGTGATTTGTCTATCAACGAGCACTCAAACTCTCGTTCAGGTCTAGGCGATTTATTCGTGCGTAACAAAGACCAGTCGTTGTTTGATGCAGCACAGGGTAACCTACTGACTAATAACGATGGTCTTCAAGCACCGTCTCATATTATCGATTTAGGAACTACCTTCAACTTCAATACTCTTGTTGACATTGAAAAAATCTTGAGAACTTCTCAAGGCTTTAGTACTGGTGCAATGAGACGTCCTTTAGACCCTTATAAAGCTTCTCGCGGAAATAACGGTATTCACGGCGACTTGCCTGTTTGGGTATTTGTTATTGACTCGTCTATGGCTAATATCTTGCGTAAAGATGTTGCTGGCTATCAGACAATCATGAAGGACGCTGACATTCGTGGTCAGAACAACCGTAACATCCAAGGTGTCTTTGGTACTCTTGGTCGTTTGATGATTGTTGAAGCGGGTCATTTCTTCGGAGAGACTTCTGGGACAACATCTGGGTGGGAGCTTGATGCTTCTGAAATTGAAATTAGTGGTATGCGACAGTACGATGGTGCGGACCCTGCGAGTGCTCTATGGACTGGCCAAGCTGGTTTTGACGACACGTCTTCTGACCTTCATTCACGTGGTTTGTTATTAGGGCGTAGTGCATTGCAACTAGCGATGGGCAAGCAACCTGATTACAAATACCAGCCTTCTCAAGATTTTGGTATCAAATCAGAATCGGCAGTTGAGTATTGGATGGAAGTTCGTAAGTGCCACTTGAAAGCGGAAAATGCTAAATACAAGAAAGCTAAAGTTGCTGACTTGGATTACGGTGTTATCGCTGTTGACTTGGGAGTAGCGTAATGACTGACTTAAGACGCGAAGGTACTATGGCTCAGAAGAAGGTAGAATGCTTCTTCGCTACTGAGCTAAACGAAGGCACGGAAAGCTTTGAGCTGGCTCTCGGTAACGGGAACCACGAGATTGCTAACCTTCCTGCAAATATACTTATCACTGATGCGTATATTCACGTGAAGACTGCTGGCGATGCTGCTACTTCATCTACTTTTACTCTTGGAACAACTTCAGGCGGAACTCAAATCCTGTCTGCTGCTAATGGTAAGACTCTAGGTGACCAGGGTACGTTCACTGGACAGTCTGATACGGGTTCAGGCAAGACGTTATTCTTAGGAGTGACTAAAGTCGGTGCAGAAACTGCTATTGGTAAGTTCGTCATTGTCGTAGAGTACCTTGAGTACACTAAGACTTCAGGCGAATACACTAAGTTTTAACTGGAGAGGGTCCTTGTGGCCCTTAAATTTTATGAGTATAATTAGCAAGTGGAAAGAAGATTATAAGGCCTGGCGTAGACAGGAAGTCAGAGCTCACCAAGGTAACGTTCGTGGTCGTGTTTTTGAAGACACTCCTGAACATCCAAGAGCCAGAGTGGCTAAAGCTACTAACCTTAAAATCAAAATTACTCGCGCTAATGGCGACATAGAGGAGTTATAACGTGGCTGATATATTTACGGATGCTGGTGAAGACAAAGTAGTTGACATTCTTGATGGCACATCAGCTGTTCCAACTTGGTCAATCGGTTGGGGCACTGGTGCGGGCACAGCGACTAAAGCGGACACTACACTGTTCACTGAAGCAGCTGAGGCTCGTGTTACTGCAGTTATGTCACAACCCGCATCAAACACAAATCGTTTTGTTGCTACGCTTACTTCAGCTTCTGCTCAGACTATTACTAACGGCGGTGTCTTTGATGCTGCCTCTGGTGGTAACATGTTACAGAAGAGTGATTTTACAGGTATTGTGTTAGCGAATGGCGATAAAATAGAGTTTACATTCGACCTAGTATGGTCATAACAATAGTCTCGCTGCTTGTATAGAGCGAGGTTACTAACAGGACTATGTAATGGGAACTTTTGTCAGTGGAGCAGCAGCAGCGGATGGAGCGGCCTATGCACCTGCAGCAGGAACTGACACCCTACTGGTATGGATTCCTTATCTCTACAGGTCTGGCACTGCAACAGCAAGCGCACAAGACTTCGGTGGCGCTACACTTACTGAAGACCATGATGAATCAATAAACATAATTGGTAGTGGAGACCCTTCGGTCAACTTAAACTACCTAGTAAATCCTGGAACAACTTCACAAACACTAAGTTTAACTTGGTCAGGTACACCTGTCAGTGAAGGTGGCTATGCTATTACTTTAGATGGTATAGACCAGACCACTCCAAAGAACAACTCAGATTCTAGCACATTCACTAATCATACTCCAGCTCTTACTTACAGCGCTGCGTCAGGTGATGTGGTAATATACTGGAAGTACTATGGTGGTAACGTAACACCTACGTTTGCTATTCCAGCTACAGGTTTTAACCTTGAAACACAAGACAACATAATAACATCACCTGCCTATCGTGGGTTTGTATGCTACTATAAAGAGATAACTGCTACAGAGACCAGCGTGTCTATAGGCGCTGACACTTCTGGTGGAACAACATTTGGTGGTTGTCATGGAGTCATAGTGTTCTCAGGTGCTGGTGCTGGAGGTGGCGCAATTACAACATCTCAGTCTGGCACGGCAACAACAACTGGCACAGCAACTATGGCTAGGGTGGTGTCTTTGCTACGTACACTAACAGCTACTGTAGTTGCCGTGCCAACCATAGCTAGACTACTTACAGCTATAAGGGCACTATCCTCATCTGCAGTAGGCACAGTCACTAACAGTAGGCTGTCTACCTACGCAAGAAGTTTCTCTGCGGTTGGACTTGGCACTAGTATTAGTGCAATAGGAGCGTTATTAACCTTTGTGTTTTCGGCCATTGCAACGGGTAGTTCCTCTTTTTCTTCTGCATCTGTCATAGGCCGCACGCTGTCTGCAATAGTTAATGCGACGGCTAGTGGCACAAAGTTAGTAGGCAAAGTGCTAGTACACTCAGCCGTAGGCTCCGCAGGTACTACGTTGCTGGGTAACTATTTTAGGTCATTTAGTAGTGTAGCTACAGGGGCTGTTACAAGTGTTAAACAGTCTTCTTACTTTAGAGCCTTCACTGCTTCGGCTGTAGGAAGCGTACTAGCTAGTGCAGCGGCAGTTATAGGAATTTTCATAGAACTGTTAGTTACAGTTATAGGCACACCATCAGTTACTAAAGTAGTCGGTAAGAGTTTAACTGCAACAGTGGCTGGAACAACAAGCGTAGCAAAATACATATTCAGACTATTCACTATAACTGCCACAAGCACAAGCACTCAAAACGAGGCTTACCTAACAGCTGTTATAGCCGCAGCGGCAGTAAACGGAATAGTCTCTGCCACACAGACTTTTGTAGTCGGCGTTGCTGCCATCAGTACACTAGTACGAGAGAAGTTGAGAAGTCTGAAACGAAACATAACAAGAGTATTTAAACGATGAAAACAGTAATAGAACCTAAGACCCAGGCAGAAGACTACATATTCTTCGTACCTACTGACCAGTTTGTTAGCATAGGCCAGAACGGCTTATCTGGAGCTGAGCTAGTAGGTATTGAGGCAGACATGGGTGGCATCTGGGTGCAAGTACTACCAGTAGTGATATTAGACACATCTATAAATTTAATACAACTAGGTGGACCTTGTACCTATCGACTAAACAAGCCCATAACTACTAACCCTACTGGGTTGTACCTGGAGTCTTAAGATGTCTAGAGTAACAGAAATAATAAAGAAGGCAAGATACACACTGGCTGATTCGGATAACGAGCGTTGGTCTGATGAGCGGTTACTATCTTTGGTCAGTGAAGGAGTAGAAGACATAGTCATACACTCTAAGTTGTTAAAGGCATCTATAACCATAGCAATGATAGTAGGCCAGGCTGATTATAGCTTACCTTATGATTGCTACTTAATACTAAGAGCATCAGTAGATGGTAGAGAGATACCTCTTACTACACATACTGTACTTGATGAGCAAGCACGAAGAGCAGTGTTTAATGAAAACAGGACAGATTACTGGGAGCGTGCTGAAGTGTATGGTCCCAACGATAGCAGAAGCCTGACCTGGGAAGATGATACAGGCTCTGAAGTAGAAGCCATAGTGTTTGACAACAGAAACCCTTCTGCTATAAAGGTCTACCCTATTCCAGATGACGGTATAGCTATAGACCAATACACTTTTGAGAACGCTGGAGTTGTTAACTTCGCTGGCGATGAGCTATACGGCATCGCAATTGAGATTGAGACAGATGGAACAGCCGATTATACTTTCGATAGCCCATATGGACTTGTAACGGACTTCTATGACCCTTTAATATCTTTTGAGAGTTTTGAGCAAGACCTAGGAATATTGTCCAGTGTGGGAGAAACTACGACCCAGGTATCAATTCAGTACATAAAAAGCGCTGCTACTTTGGTGTCCTTAGAAGACGAGTTACCTATACCTACCATGTATGATAAAGCACTTAAGTTTTATGTGCTAGCACATGCATTTGATGATGACTATGACACTAGGAATGAAGCTAAGAGTGCGAAAGCTCTTGTGTTGTATGATAGAGAATTAGAATTAGCTAAGAAGCATAGCAGAAACGACGGTGTAATGACAACGCAGCGTAGAACGCAGTACAGGAGTGCATTTGAATGAGTAACAGAGTAGTTAAAAAGAATTTAGCAGGCCAAGAGGACATCCTGTATGGTGAAGGCACTAGTAGCCAGACTAGGAATGGTGGTACTTACTTGATGAACAAAGTAAGGTCTATTTACCCTGTGAATAGTGTGGCTGAGCGAGATGCGTTAGACACAGCTAAGTTTACTAAGTGTAGACTGTACTTTGCTGCAGCACGACCAGCTGAAGACTATGAGTGGAACGGTTCTGTCTGGGTCCTTTTAGGCTCTACTGGACCTAATGTTGTTAAAGTCATATCCGATACTTCTTATACTTTACTAGACGACGATATAGGCAAGATACTGCAGTTCACGTCGAATTCTGCTATTACTATTACAATGCCTATTGGCTTAGTGGTTGGTTACCATACTCAAGTGTTACAAACTGGCACAGGTCAAGTCACTGTAGTGGCAGCTGTTGGTGCAGCTATGCAAAGTGCAGACACCTTATTAAGTACAAGAGTGCAGTACAGTATAATGTCAGTGCAGATGTACACAGCTGACACATTTGTTATAGCTGGGGACTTAGCATAATGACTAGCTCCAACATATACCCCGTGTTTGCTAAGAAAGGCAGTGAGGTTACGCCTCCAGGACCTTCAGCGGGCGCTCCTTTAGCTCACTGGAAATTTGACACTTTTGGTAGTGCTAATGACAGACTACTAGACTCAGCAGTCGCGGCCACTCATCAGCTATTTAACTTATTTCCTGCATCACAAACAACTCAAGGTGCTTTTACAGCGGACGCTGGTGATACTGCACTAACGTTTAATGACTTTTCAAGCTCTGGGCCTAGGACTCTCACAAACACTTCTTTTGACTTTACTAACGACCAGCCTTACACGGTTATAGTAAGTGTCAACGCAGAGTTTGGCACTAACGCAACTCTAAAGACTGTCATGGGCTTATTCAACTCAGGCTCTATTACGTCAAACTGGAAGTTAACTTACAGAGAATCAACCGAAGAGTACACGATAGACGATGATTCAAATTTCACCACTCTTGGTTTCACTACCACTACTGGCCGTTGGTACAGACTAGCCTTTGTTGTCACTGGCACTGAGCTTAAGGTATACGTAGATGGCTATAATATAAGCACTGCACCTATTGCATCGCAGTCGCCTGGTTACTCTACTTCTAACAGAATGTACTTTGGTAGAACTGGTAGTACAAGCGGTAGTCAAGTATCTAATAACTTCGTAGGCAAGCTAGATGAAGTTAAAATATACCTCGAGGCGTTGAACGACGCTGATGTCTTAGCTGAGTTCGAAGCACTGTACGGACCTACGCCATTACCTATAGCTTACTGGAAGTTCGACAGTCGAGGTGAGAATCCACTATTGGACTCTTCTGTGTCTGCTATAGACCACCCATTGACCATACAGAATGGAGGAGTTATCACTTACGTAGACGGCGAAGTAGGCACGAATACAGGCTTTGTTCCTACTGATTTAGTGGTCAATGAGAACTTTAACGCTGGGCAGAGTGTAGACTGGGATTTGCCTCAAGGTGAGTTTACTGTTATACTTAGCGCCAAAGTAATGACTCAAGCTGCAAGTGGCAGTATAACTCAAAAGCTACTGGACGTGCGGCAGTCCAGTGGTAATCTTCTATGGTACATCGGATATAATCAAAATACTCATAGCTTTGAGTTTGAAGGTAGCACCAACTTCGACACAATATCTAATGGCAATGCTACACCAGACGATGACGTGTGGTACAGGATAGCTTTTGTTAACGACATCTTTGACGGCAGGCACAAAGTGTATGTAGACGGCAATATCATAGCTGATGTTAATAATGCACATAACATACCAGTAGGCAATGGAACAGAGACGTTGTACATAGGTGGTCAGAGCCAGTCTTCATTGGTAACAAAGTTCCATGGTGCTATAGATAACGTCAAGATATACCATGGCTCTCTTTCTCACGTAGAAGTACTCAAGGAGTACAATGAAATACAAGCTGACGGAGCTGGGTCTGGACCTGCTGGACCTGACTTAGGCCCTTCATCAGGTATAGCAGCTGACCCAGTGTTAGGCTTGTACTCAGGAGCTACTATAACAGCCATAGGCTTTAGTGGCTTTACAGAGCCATATGACCTTGGCACAACAAGAACAACAGACCAACAAGCGACAAGAGTAGGAACTGAACCTTACCATGTTGAAACATTCAACCAAAGTACACCATTCGCTATGAACTATGGTGCATGCTCAGCGTTTACACAGGTTGTAATATCACAAGGTGAGAAGAAGTATGTGGAGTTCACTACGTCTCAGAATGTGGCAAATTCAATAGGTTCTGTGTTAACAAACATGCCAGTGTTCGGCTGGTGGGTGAATGGCAGAGAGAATCCGGGTGTGTTCCCTGGTGAGTCTTACTACGGAAGAGGTATAACTAACTTAGCCAAGTACGCAAATGGGATAGCACTTGCAACTGCTGCATTAAAAATAGGTAAAGACGATATAGTGTCTATGGCTTTTGATTTTAACCAAGTGCTTCTTACTGTTCTTATAGTAACAGTTTATATCAATGGCTTTGAGATTACCACTATTACAGTTCCTGGCCACGTGCTTGGAGACAAGATAAGACCAGCACTGTCTATGACTCATGCAGTAGACGGTTTTACTGCAAAAATATTAACACACCAAGGTGTACAAACTTATGCACCTCCTGCTGGCTTTACACCTTTGGAAGTATAATGGACCAATTTATTAAAGAGTGGATGAACGTTATGATATTCGTACCTATTGCAACAGTTTGGGCTTATATGTTTAAAAAGAACATAGATTCATACACTAAAAAAGAGACAGAGGAGCAAATTACATTGAGGACGGCTCCAATGAAAGAATTACTTGACAGAAACACAACAGCAATAGAAAGTTTACAAGCCTCTACAGCTCTAGCACACAAAGAGATGCACAAGACTCTTGTAGGCATAAACACTGAATTAACAACCATGAGGGCTTTGAGAGAAGAGCGTAAAAGGAGGCATAACGATGAAAATCCAAAGCTTTAACAAAGGGCTTAACACTAGAGTAGCTCCCCAGTTCTTAGAGCTGAACGAAGCTACGGTGTACGAGAACGTTGACAACTCAGTAGGCGTACTAGCGCCTGTAAAAAAGAAGGCTAGCATTGGTGTGCCAGGCTTTCAACATTCTAAGTGGTTTGACGCTAACAATGAATTACTTACTGGTGAAGAAGTAACTGAGTACGTAGAGTTCCAAAAGAAAATGTACTATACACGTGACGGAGAACAGCCTAAGAAGTACGATGGTACTACTACTCACAATTTAGGCATAGTTGCACCAGTCTTAAAAGCTGTAGCAGTCAGTAATCATGGCCTTAAGCCACCAACAGAAGTACAAGTAGACTCTGACTTGCTAGGCGACTTACCTAATATAATAGCTAGGTACCTGATAGTTAACACAGACGACTTATATGCGTCTAGACCACTAGCTGTTCAATATGACTTTACACATAACAGCCCAGGCTATCATGAACCAAACAACAGACGCCAGACTTATGGAGACTATGTCAGAGCTCGCGGTTACGCAGACTACTATGCCGGTATGAGGAACAGGTCTCTTACTTTTACTGACATACAAGTGGCTGAATTTGGTCCACTAGGCGTACAAGTGTACAGACTGTACAACGGTACTTACTACCTTGTAGGTACTGCTTTCACTGACACTGATGTAATAACAGACGATGTGTACGACATATCTGCTAATGCTGATTATGCAGACGTAATACCTCCTATTGATGCTCAGCTGCAGTACGTGTATACCTTCTATAACTCTGCAGATGGCACAGAGTCTGCACCTAGTCCAGCATCAGACATAGTAACTATATTAGGCGCAGCTTCACTGACAAACATACAAGTCTCTTCAGACCCACAAGTTGACAAGAAACGCTTGTACAGAGTGGGTGAAGACATAACTGCTTTCTCACTTGTAGCAGAGTTAAACAACAGCGAGGAGACATACAAAGACGAGGTCAACCAGACAGCTATAGTGGCCACGATTCTTACATCACAAAACAACCAGCCGCCTCCTACTGACTTAAGGTTCTTACGAGAAGCTTATGCTATGATGTTTGGAGCGTCTGGTAGCACACTGCATTTCTCTGCTATAGGTGAGCCTGACTATTGGTCGGCGTTCAACACAATTAAGTTTAGCTCAGACATAACTGGTATTGCGCCAGTAGCTAACGGCATCATAGTGTTAACCAAGTACAACTCATATCTTATAACTGGAGCTAGTCCTACAGAGCTATCCAAGTATGTGTTGTCTGCTGACCAAGGCTGTATCGGCTCGCAGTCGATACAGTTTGTAAGTGGCTCTGCAGTATGGGCGTCTTCTGATGGTCTGTGCATATCAGAAGGTGACAACGTAAAAGTGCTGTCAAAAGACAAACTAGGTAAAATCGCTCTGACTACTGTTAGCTCTGTCATACACGACGAAGTGTACTACTTACTACAAGAGGATAACTCTATTCTAGCATTAGACATGCGGTTTGGTCCAGTGTACCGGCGCTTGAACCTAGGAGTAGACGGCTTAGTCATTATCAACGACGTTTTATCAGGTCACTTCAATGGCACTATATACAGCCTGCTTGTTAACTCGGAATCAGAAGAGTTGAAGTACAGGTCACCTAAGTTTATCTCGGGTAAGATAACAGAAGAAAAAATGTACAAAAAGGTTTACATTTATTCAGAAGGTGATATAATTGTAAAGATTTATATTGACGGGTCTCTTGTGCTGACAAAGTCTTTAAGCGGCACGGGTAATAACCAGCTACAAATACCTCACAACAAGCAGCGCGGCCATTATCTTGAAGTCGAAATAGAAGGCAGCGGCACAGTGCACGAATACGAATATGTGATAGGCAATAAGAAGAATGACTAAACTACAAGTACCATTAAACGTAGACAGCCCCAAGTTGCTTAGGAGGCTACTAGAAGCAGTTGTAGGTAGACTAGAAGAAGATAAAACTTCTTCTGACACTACTTTGTTAGAACTACAGAGCAATCAAAGTAGCCTAGTCACAGACTTAGCTGCAACTACGGTCAAAGCCTCACAGACGGACCAGAACGTGTACCAGGCGGCAGAATTAGGCAGTTTGTACAAAGATTTTGATAGCCCTGCATGGGCAGGACTCAAAGGTAACTTTTCATTCACTACGTTAGGAAGTGAGACTTCTAATCCTCCAGTAACTCTAACAGGTGCAACTACATACATCGTATACGCGCATTGCGTTAGAACTAAGACCGGTGTAGTGCACAAAGTGATGATAGAAAATACAGGTACGGACTTGAGAGTCTTTTACCGGACAGGTTCGACATTTACTTTAGCTATGACTAATGGTTGGACTCAGTTGTGAGTTTCATAGTCACAGGTTTACCCAGGAGCAGGACAGCGTGGTTTGCAGCACTGTTTACTGCATTAGGCAAGCCGTGTTCTCACGAGTTAACCAAAGACTGCAACAGCTTAAGTGACTTTAAATCTAGACTGAAGCTTGCAGGAACAGCAGATAGCGGCGTTGTGTTGATAAAGCGTACTGTTAATGTCCCTACAGTAGTAATACACAGGCCTGTTAAACATGTAGTAGAGAGCTTAGGTGTGACTGACAAAAAGCAGATTCAGTTCTTTGAAGACATGGAAACTAACAGCTTGAGTATCAGCGGATTGCATGTTACGTACTGCGACATAGATGAAAGAATTCATGAGATAATTTCTCACTGTGTAGGTGATTTAGGCGATTACTACACAGTCAAGATGATGCAGTCATTTAACATACAAAGAACTAATCACAATTACAGTATAACAGACTGGGCACTTAACCTAGTCAAGGAGTTTTAACATGGCTTGGATAGGTGCAGCAATATCTGTAGTAGGTGGACTACTGTCTAATAACTCAAGTAAAAAAGCCAAGAAACGAGCTGCGCGAGCTGCAGCTAGTGAACAAGCCTTAGCTCAAGAGCAATATGATGACTGGAAAGAAGTCTATGGCCCAATACAAGACAACTTAGGTGAGTACTACGCAGGACTAACTCCTGACCAGTATGAAGTCACTGGAATACAGGCTATAGAAGAGCAGAAAGCTGCTGGACTAAAGCAGCTGAACGAGAGGCTAGCCCAGCGTGGCATATCAGACAGTAGCATAGCTGCTGCAGCTGAAATGAACATAGAGTTGGACACTATCCAGGACAAAGCCACTGTCAGAGCTACTTCTGAGCAAGCAGTAGCAGAGCAACAAATGAACTTCTTGCAGGTAGGACTAGGCCAAGACCCTGGTAGTGACCTTCTTGATACTTTAAGAAATAACTCTAACAATGAGAGAAGCTATGCAAACCAGTCTGAACGACTAGCAGGCGAATCTATATCAAATGCTTTGACAGCTGTCGGTACAGCTCTAAGTGACAACGACTAGGAGACAACAATGAGTGCTGCAATAGGACTAGGTATAGCAAAAGCTGGAGCTAACATTCAGCAATACAATCGAGAACAGCCTGAACGTGAAGCTCGTAGGGCTGAAGCTAAAGCCAGGCAAGCTAAGGCAGAAGAATTTGTTGGTAATAAGGAGCTACGTAAGTCAAAGTCTGATTTAGCTTTAGAACAAGCACAAGCTGATTTGAGAATAATCCAAACAGACAACCTACGCAAAACTACGTTCTCTGCTTTTGACAACTACGAAGCGTCTGGTGAGGTTAGGCATCTTAAGAACTTTTTGACTGACGCCAAGAGTAATCCTCAAGGTGCAAGAATGTACGGTAACATGGTCACTGTTGATGCATTGACTAGAACACCTGAAGTAGAGGCTCAGCTAGCTCAGCAAGGTGTAACTGATATAGATGGCCTCTTTGACAGTCCAGAAGACCTTAACAACTTTGTATTAGCTACAGGTCCAGATGGCACTCAAACAGTAATGAAGCTTGACAGCATCTACCAAGGTTCTGGTTATACAAAGTACGCCTCTAAAGAAGCTCTGGCTGCTATGAAGACCAGGCAGATTAGAGAGCAGCTGTCAAAGTTCGGCATTGCGTACAAAGACATGGACAACATGACTAGAGCAGCTGCCATGATTAAAGAAGAGATGAAGATACCTTTACACGAAGCTATTCGACTTCTCACTGATGCTAAAGCTTCTGGTAGAGCCAAAGGCGGTTCAACTGTAGAAAGAACAGCCATGGAAATTATGGAAGCTGAAGGTATTCCTTACCTAGAAGCTATAGACAAAGCTGTGCTTAAATTGTCTAGTGGCAACGCACAGTCAAGAGAAAGCAAGCAACAGCAAATGAACAATCCTGGTCTGTCTCACGAAGATGCAATGAGCAAAGCTAAGGGTATAACTCAAAGTAATACTTCTAAGCAGAAGAATATCGAGTCTGCGAAGATTGTCACTGAGCGATTAGATGCTAAAGCAGGCAATGGCAAGTCGTTCTATGACATGGACATGAGTGACCCTGCTAATCGAAGAGCAGTAACTAATGATATAGCAGAACTTGAAACACTACTGGGCGTTGAATTTAGTCAAAGTGACAAGATAGCAGCTAGAAAGCACATGAAAGTCTTAGACCTTGCAGGCAAAGCTGGTGAGCTTACTGAAGAAGAGACAGGTTTGTTTGATAACATGCTGCACGGTGTTAAGCAATATATAACAGACAATGTGGATGGTGTAGAAGCAACCACAGCCTATGAAACTATTCGTAACGCTGTAAGACATGACTTGTTTGGTGCTACATTACCGGATGGTGAAATAAGGGCGTTCAATCGGTCATTGGGTGGCTTAGGTAAGCAACTGGGTCCTATCTTGCAGCAGCTAAAAGGTACAATGGAAACTATTAAAGGTGAGCTTGAAGCAATAGCAAGCACTAATAACGAAGCTATATCACACTACTACCTTGGTGCTAGCACAGAGAAGATTAGCGATGCTATTCACGGTATAGACCAGCGTATAGCTTCATTGCAGGTGGATAAGGTTGGTGAACTAAAGAAAGTAAAGAATAGCCCTGAGCACTTAAAAGGTATACTCTTTGGAGAACGTAAATGAAAGCAACCATTCAAGACTTAAAAGACACGTTCAAAATAGGCTATGAAGCTTTTGAACCATCTCGTAAGGAAGCTAATGAGCTATGGGACATGTTTCACAACAGGCAGTATACACCTGAGCAGTTGAACATTCTTGCTGCACGTGGTCAACCTGCTGAGACATTTAATGTTATCAAGTTGTTTGCTAGACTGCTGGTTGGTTATTACTCTACTGTTGTTAATACAGTTAAAGTACGTGCTGAGAATTACTCTAACATAGACACGGCTACTCTGTTGAACGACACATTAGACAGTGTGTTTGAGGACAACAGATTTGACATCGAAGGTGACCAGATTAAACTTGGTGGCATGATAAGTGGGCTGCTATGCACTTACACAGATGTAGTTGACACTGGTGATAGAGATGAGTTCAATCGTCCAGTCAACAAAGTAACTATACACCATGTGCCGGATTCAGACTTAGTTCTGGACCCTTCAAGTCAATTAGATGATTATTCTGATGCGGAGTTCTTACATCGCTTTCGTTGGTATACTAAATCTAAAGTTAACAAAATGTTCGGTAAAACTGCTACTGACAAGCTAGATGCTTACGTGAACTTCTTAAATGTAGATGAAGCAGACTACGAGTACAACCAAGACGCAGGTTACCAGGGCTACTTTAGGTTATTCGATAACTACTTAGTAGTGCATTCTGTAATAGAAGATGACGAGGGCAAAAGATGGTCTTGCTTCTGGTCTGGTGAGGAGATGCTTCAGAAAACTGAGGTTACTTATAAAGACACTAAGTGGCACTACAGAGTACAGAAGCTGCATAGCTCTAACGTTACTGAGTACTACGGCATATTCAGAGAAGTCAAAGAAGCTCAGAAGGCAGTTAACCAAGCGTTGATTAGGCTACAACTAATGGTTAACTCAGAGAAAGTATTTGTAGAAGACGGGGCTGTAGACAACATAGATGACTTTACCCAAGCGGTAAACAGAGTAAATGGTATTATAGAAGTTAACAAGCTAAGTGGTATTAAGATTGAGCAGCTATCAAGAGAAGTACTAGACCAGTATACAGTAATTGACAAAGCGTTTGACAGAGTGCAACGAATCTTAGGTATCAATGATAGTTTCTTAGGCATGGCTTTCGCTTCTGACTCAGGTCGTAAGGTTAAGCTGCAGCAGAACGCAACAATAATGTCACTGCGATATATGACTGCCAGAATTGAGTCCTTCTATCGCTCACTAGGCTGGGACGTGGCTAATCTGATAAAGCAATACTACACAGCTACACAAATTTTAGTGGTCTCAGATGAAGCCTCTGGAGACCGTTGGATTGAATTGAATAAGCCTATGATGGAAGCTACGCCAGAAGGTGAGCGGCCCATACTACTTCCTATGGACGACCCAGCAACTGGTGACTTCATGACTGATGATAACGGCAATATTATATTAGCTCCAGTGGCAGAAGAACAAACAGAGTTTAGCTTTACCAAGTTCCAGGTTAAGATAGAGTCTTCAAGCTACAATGACGAAGATGAGAAAGCTCAGCTAATGCTAGAGACTGTGATGTCTGGTAACATAGGGCAGATGATGGGCCAGATTAATCCAGGTGGGTTCTTCCAGATGGCAGCGCTGTCTATAAAGAGTATGAAAACTAAGTACAGTCCTGATATAAGCACAATACTTGAACAAACTGCTCAGATGCTAAGCCAGAACACTGGTGCTCAAGAGCAAGCGTCTCAGATAGCCCAAGGCAATGGTGGTGACGGCGGACAACCTATGAGCAAAGCACTTAAATTGCCACAGAACACAAATGAAGGAGCTGTATAATGAGCGATTTTAAGTCACTACTCAAGCTAGGCATAGACCAACTACCTGCTGGCCAGAAAGTGCCAGGTAAGTCAGTAGTAAACACCTTAAAGAGAGCAGGCGTAAACAAAGATGAGCTCAAGTTCTCGGGCTTTGAAGACACCATAGATGTTAACAAGAAGTACTCTCCAGAAGAGTTAGCTAAGATAGAAGCAGGCCGTAAGGACAAATTTGATGAAGTAGTGATTGATGAATTCAGGGGCACTAGCATTCACGACGAAGCCCACCCTACACAAAGTAACTCTTACAGAAGAGTAGTGACTACTTTCAGTGAAGGTGACAAGCGTAACAGCAGATTCACCAGCGAAGCACACTTTCCAGAAGTAAAAGACTACCAGATGCATAGGTCTATGTTTGAAACTGAGCACAAAGGTGACCAAGCTTCTGTACTACAGGAGTTGCAATCTGACTTGCATTTTCAAGGACGTAGAGATGGCTATAAAGGTACTAAAACTGCGTCAGACATAGATTCTGAAGTTGGCGTAACACTGGACGAACAAGATGTACGGCTAGAACAGATTGTTAGAAGAGTTGACCCTGATGCTTCTTATGAGTGGAGTAACATGTTTGAAGAAGTAGCTAACATGTTAGACGACAGCCGATATTCTGAGCATCGCACAGAACTACTTGACATAAAGAACGTAGTACACACTGCAGTGTCAAGACTAGACAACTTAGCTGGGCCTGTAACACCTGCACAGCAGGCTACCTTGCGTAACCTGTTAGCTGAGGGTCAAGAAGCTTCAGACGAACTACTTGAGCAAGCAGGCGTAATAACTTCTAGATACGGAGTTAGCCCTGATGAACTAGACAAAGTAGAAGCTCTAAGCAGAGGCGAGGTACCTGCTGGACCTCCTAAGTCACCATTCGAGAACAACTGGCTTAAGAAGAATATGGAAGCTGGTGTAGTTGATGCCTTGAATAAAGGCAGTAGGTACTTAAAGATACCTCTAAGAGGGCAAAAAGTGAATTCCTTACAAAGAGGTAGTTCTCAGGTTGTGTATGGCGGTGGTCAAGTGTCAAGTACAGCTAAGAGGCTTGCTAAGTCCATCGACGCCAAGTTTAGCTTAGAGTCTGAATTCCAAAGAGGCGCAGATACAGTGAAAGCCGACGATATAACCTACGTCTCTGTAAAATTGTCAGAGATTGGTGTCGGTTACGCCCATCGTGGCGGTGAACAAGTAAAGCTAACTGTAGCAGACAAACTTAAGACCTTAAGGTCTCTGTCTGCTGAGTACGGCATACCTGAAGAGTACCTAGATAGTTATGAAGCAGGCATAATTGATATGAAGCAGCTGACTGCCTTGTATAGACAACATCAAGTTCCTGATAAAACAGACTATGCTGTAATAGAGTTCGCTGGTCAAGAAGTAGACGCAAGTGTAGTAGCTAGGTTGGGTGAAGTAAATGGCAGACTACAAGCTGATGAAATGCACGGTGTGCCACCTAAAAATGCGTTTGAGCGGCAAGAACTAATACAAGAGGGCGTCGCGCTGTCAGAAAAAATGAAGTTCAAGCCTAAGTCTCAGACATTTAGTATGTATACTTCTCCTGTTGCTACTGCATTCGCTGCCTACACTGCTTTTGGCGCTGGCTATACTGAAGAGCAGATAGTGGAACAGTACAAAGCTGCTGGAGAAGGCGAAGGCGATATCAAAGAGATACTCGCAGCTACTGCAAGGATAAAAGAAGCTGTTGACTCAGGCTATGGCATCGAAGAAGTTAGAGCTATGCTAATGGGTCAGGCTGTATCGTTTGCAGGACAGGAAGTACCTGATGTTGACATGGACGAAGGTAAGTCCTGGTGGACTAAAGTAGGTGACTGGTTTGATGAGCAGGATGAGAATGCTCTTTTAGTTAGAGAGAAGTCCTTTGCTGCTTTACTTGGCGTACCTTTAGAAGATGTGAGAGTCACTAGAACAGCTCAGCAGAAGCGACGAGACGCCTACAACAAGATTGTTGGTCTTGACCCTAACTTGAGCAACAGAGACTACGCTGCTGCTCTAGAAATAGTATCACCTGTCATGACTAGCCTAGTAATGCGGGCCTCAGCATTTGCTGGGAGCAGCGATGCTAGAGCAACTGTAGAGCACTTCCAGAAGGCTTCTGACGCCAAAATGATAGAGATGTCAGCTAAGCTGGGTATTGAGTTAGTTAAGCAAGACACGGAAGCTTCAGATTGGGATTACTTGTTAGGGCCTGGTAAATGGCAAGCAAGAGCTAAATCTGGTGAGCTAGTTGACGTAGGACCTGGATTCTGGTCATCTATCGATGCTGAGAAATTTGAGCTTATAGGCGATGTAGGTGGGGCCTACTTAGGATTGACACTAGCAAGTAAGTACGCTAAAGGTAACCTACTAACTAAGATACTTGGTGCCGGTGTTGGCATGACTACTGGAGCTGTACTAGGCTCTCAGTTAGATTACATGGACGCAGCTGTAACACTAAACGCTGACTTAGACTCTGCGGTCGCTTTTAATAGAGGTACTACAGCTGCTGAGATGGCTATTATGGGAGAAGTATTCGGCGTAGCATTTATGAAAGGCGGTAAGAAATTATTAGGACCACTATCAGACTTCTTGAACAAAATAAAGAACGGTGATACACTAGGTGCTAAGCAATCTCTTAAAGATACCTTCTTAGTTACAGATGAAGAACTAGATGAGGTTGTAGAACAGACTGCTAGGCTACTAGAGCTTCCTGAGAACCAGAATGACAAAGCCGTCATGGCGTTTGTTAACACTCAGCCTGGCGGCGAAGAGATGATTAAGGAAATTGGTAAACTTAGTCCAATAGCTAGTAGACGAATGGCAGATAGTGTTAATGACAGGGCTAAGGATGTCAATAAAATGGCAGCCGAGCTAGCAGGTAAGGACCCGTCTATCTTAGTTAAGCAAGACCTGGATAATTACGTTGCTAGCGTTAAGAATCAGTATGGCTTTGTAAAACGAGCTGCTCAAGAAGCACCTGGTACAAAGCAGTACGACTTTGACATGCACAACTTAGCTATTGAGCCAGTAATAAATGTCATGAAGTCTAAAATAGCAGACCCTGTAGCACTAGAGCGATTCGTACGACGTGCAGACCTTATAAAGAATAGAGTTGACAGTAGAACGTTTGTAGACTTGCTGGACTTAAGACAATTAGTTAATGGTTTCAAGTATGGCTCAGGTATGAAAGGCGCTATTGATTACAAAGGCTTCAGGTCTCTTATAAGAACTATTGATGCTGAGATAGAGAAAGGTGCTCAGACAGTGTTCAAAGACCCTAGAGAGTGGTTGTCGTCTTACAAGGCAGCTAACAAGTCTTATTCTACAATGAAAGGACTAGAGAAGAACGCGTTGTTCAAGATGCTGAGTAAGACTGGTGACCAGAAAGTGCTAGTTAGAAACTTCACTAAGTACATGGCAGCAACTGATAGCACATGGTCTGATGTGCTTAACCAATTACCAATGTCAGCACGAATCAAAGCTGAAGGTGCAACTATACAGACATTAGTACAGAAGAACACGGTAGGTGAGAATATGCAAGCCATACACTTTCCTACCTTAGCTGAGCAACTTGATAATATACAGTTCACTACACCAGATGCTAGAAAGCTAAAAGCAGCCATAGGTGAAGTAGCTAAAGTGTTTAAGAATGATGTTCCACTAAGTAAGAATTCTGGTTTTGTTACTCAGCCTACTATCAATCAAGGCTTGTCTGATAACTTAGCCACTAAAGCTAGGTACTCTCTAATGTCCAGAGTATGGTCTCAGTCTCAGCAGTTCTTTCCTGGCAAGGATGGTAGGCATGCTGCTATGATGGTGAAAGCAGCTAAGCTGCTAGAGAACCCGCTTAACGTTAAGGCAGTAAAAGACCTAATGGATGAGCTGGGCTCTGCGGCCACTATTAAAGAAGACATACTAAAGCTACAACGAGCAGCGGCCTTTGAAGCATCACAAGACCAGACTTCACCACTAGTTAAGCTGTACGGTGAAGGTCCTCTTAAGTCTGGTAAAGGTGAGGGTAATCCAGTTAAAGTTCATATGAGCAAGATAGCTACACATGAGACTATAGCAGACATCATACAGGTAGAAGCTATACATCAAGGGGACACTAAGTCCATAGAAATTGCATTAAAACAAAGAGGCTATACTTACATGGCTTCTGGAACTGACAAGGTGAAAGCACTATGACTGTAAGGAATATAAAGAAGCAACTGATTGGAATGCAGGACATCCTTCAAGGCGTAGGTAACGTAAGTCAATCCAGAAACAGTCAGGCTTATAACATCAACAGAGTTGACGTACCTTTCGCTGTTAGCACAGTCGAAGAGATGTCAGCACTAGACATAACGCTATACACGCGAGCCAGAGTGTACTCAACAACCACACTGTTCAGAGATTACATCTTTGACTCTGCAGCTGCATCTGGTGTAGCACCTGACTCAGGTACAGGTTACTGGGTTGTACTGACTGATTCTGGCTCAAGCTCAACAAATAGGTTTAGTACCTTAGCTAACGCTATGATAGGCTTACTTCCTACTGGCGACACTGTGACTCTTGCTATAGGTGATGTCATAACAGTTACTGCTCGAGTTGCAGGTAATCAAGGTGGCGCTGACTGGATTGCTACTGATGCAACCACAGTCACGGCTAATGGTACAGACGTTATAGGGGTGTCTGCTACTATTTCGCTAGTGCTGTATATTGAACCTATAATGACTACCAAGCAGTTTGGTGCACAACATGACAATTCAACAGACGACTCAGCAGCTTTACTTCAGTCACTAGCTAGTTGTAAAGCTAATAAATTCATACTGCAGTTCTCAACAGGCATGAGCTTAATATCTTCTGGGACTACTCTTGCTGTGTCAGGAAACATGCACCTGAAGTTCTTAGCTGGTTCTTATGTTAAAATGATAGTCAACGCTTTGTCTGTGTACACTATGATGGCAATAACAGGTACAAGTAACACAGTGGAAGACTTAAGATTGATAGGAGACAAGGTTGGACACACTGGGGCTGCATCTGATACATGTGTTGGTCTGTCTATTGATGGCAGTTGCATACTAACTAACCCAGATATTACTTCCTGTTGGGGTGACAACGTGGTTATACCTTTCTCAGGAAGAGTCAACATCTCAAACTTACGCTCTTACTACTGTGGTGGAGACGCCCTTGTTATAGGAGATGTAGAAGACTTCCTTAGTCTGTCTGGCACAACTAGCTTAGAACTGTCCGATAAACATGGACTAGCAATAGAGCCTACTGCCTCGATAGAAGGACTAAACAACTTAAGTATCAACAGTCTTGTTACTAGAGAATGTGGAGAAAGTGGAGTTAATCTGGACTTATCTGCTTGGCCAAATACTGGATTTTCAACTACTGCAATGATAGCTATCGGTTCTCACAAAGACTATGGTTCTAAGACTTCATTTAACATTGCGCCTATGCTGTTAGGTCTTACTGAGACCACCGCAGGAGTTGTTAATGTTGTAACTGCTGTATATGAACAGTCAGGACATCAAGGATTGTACCTAGACAACTACTCTTCTCACAACTCTCCTGCTATTAGATTTGGTTCTCTTAATGTTATCAACGCTAACAGTTTTAATTCAACTAATGAACTTGAACAAACTGCTATAGGCATGGCACAGAGCACTGCAGCAAATACAGTTGGTAATCTTACAGTAGACCATTTAAGAGTAGAAGATAACAGAGGAACTCAGAGGTGCAGGACAGCTTTTTACGCTGATGATGGCACATTCCCTCAAGTAGGGTTCAAGAATGTAGACGTAACTCTAGACTATTACTCTCTTACTGACACAACACCAGTAGAGATAGACACAGACATTGAAGGTATAACTATTAGAGATGTTAACAAACTGCTAGATGGCTCAGCCTTCTCTTCTATAGGCAGTTCTGAGTCAGTAGTATCTGTTGTTAAAAGTGGAGCTTCTGCACTAACCATAAGCACAGCATTTGGTAACAACTTTAATGGCAACATGGATATTGAGTTTTCAGTAGACGATGACGCTGGTTCTATTAGGTTAACACCAGGAGTAGCAGAAACGTACTTACCTTTATCTTCTGTAGCAGGTAAGTATATCGAATCAACAGAAGAGGGTGCATACTTAAAGCTAAGAAGAACAGATTTAACGACTTGGACTATAGTAGCACAAATTGGAACTTGGACAGTGGAGCCGTAATATGAAATGGTCAGAATTAGGAAAATCAATAGCAGACTTTGCACCTGCTTTAGGCAGTGTACTCGGAGGTCCTCTTGGCGGAGGGCTAGGTGGTATTATAGCTAATGTGTTTGGCACGGAAGAAGAGCCTGGTGCGATACTGGCAGCTATAAAAGCTGACCCAGCAGCTGCAGTTAAGCTTCAGCAGATTCAATCAGATGAGCGAGTTAAGATACAAGAAGCTCAAGCTATACAGACTGCTTCGATGCTAGAAACTATTAACAAGACTATGAGAGAAGAGTCTAAATCAGAACACTGGATGCAGTGGGCTTGGAGACCTTTATGGGGTATCATAAGTGCAACGGCATTCTTTATAGTGTGTGGGCTAGTGTGCTATTTAGCTTATCTAGCTGTTATTGGTGGCAAACCAGAAGCCATGACAATGATACCAGGACTTATAACGTCCATGACTACATTGTTTGCGATTCCAGGTGCCATACTAGGTGTTGCTTCGTGGCACCGTGGAAAACAAAAGAGAGGTGTATAATGGGTGGTCACAGACATCAGGCTAACAAAAAAGTGAAACACTTGAAAAAGAAGAAGCGGTCATCAACTGAATCTTCTTCTTAAGTAGCTCAGTCTCTGGGAGCGTTTTGCTCCTAGAACCTCTTTAGAGCACATACCATCTGTGTATGTAGAATAACCATACAACTGACACTCTTTGGTCCTTCTTTGGTTAGCTTGACCTTTGTAATACAAATCAATGATAGGCACAACAAGCAATGTAACTATCACAGTGTAAAAAGCAACTTCCAGCAGCCTAGACACTGATAACCTCAAGCTCAACGCCATAATCATTTTTGATTATATTGTAAACTATACTTGCGTATATCTTCTTATAGACTGCAGTGGAGTGACTTATGCTTGCTCCTATACTAGCAGATTCACCAACAAGTATACAACCTTCTGTGTCTCTTGGATAATTACCTATGTGTAGTAGGATGTACTTATAGTTTGGCACGTCTAGCACTTCTATCATGCCTTTGTGGTCAGCGAATTTAACTCCATACCTTTGATGGAAGCCACCAACTTTTCTGAGGCCTAGTTTGTAAGTGCCTTCAGGTATCCTAGTCTCACCAGGTATCTTGTGTGCATGCCAAGGGTCTTCTATAGTGTGGCACAGAATTTTGCCGTTGTGCATTAGCAAACCTTTAGTGTGCTTGCTGTCTGCAAAGTATCTTCTTAGTTCAAGTTTCATAGTTCTACACTCCAGTCTTCAGCTAGCATGTCTGTCTGACTGCATAGCCAAGGTACAATCTGTCCATCAGCTGTCTTCATGTCAACGTGAGCATGGTAGTTAATCTCAGTGCCCTCAGGATATATGCCTAATAGAGGTACCCTGTTAACTTTAAATGTGGACCCACTAACTAAGAATAAGAACATACTTCTTCCATTCCAACCAGCTCGGTGAACCTTGTGACCTCTTTTAAGCATCAACAAAGCATCACCAAACGTCAACTGCCCATTAGGATTATAAGCTTCGTTGAACACATCCTCAGGTGACCATGAAATGTAGCCATCGTGCTTAGGGTGATTAGACTTACCTCCGTCACAGTGCTCAACAAAGTAGCCTTCGTCTTCACCGTTCTCATCATCAGGCAGTTTCCATCCTCTGTACTCAATATACTCAGCTCTATTCATTACTTGAGCTACGATTAGCTTTGAACCTACGTGTAATTTATTCATCTTTTAGTTTCTCCATTACTTCTTCTAGTGACCAAGCTACAAAGGCAATACCACCGCGCTTTGCAACTTCCAATATGTTCCAGCTTTGCAACTTGCTTGCTCTACCAGAACCAAACTTCATTTCAATACCTACAAACCTACCCTTAGGTGAACAAGCTACAATGTCCATTATGCCTGCTCTGTTGCACTCAATAGTCTTGATAGCCCAGTAGTTATTAACTTTCAACCAAGTCATTACTTTGGCTTGTTCTTTTTGTTCACTCACTTAGTCTTACTCCTTTGTAAGTAGGGAATCTAGGTTTACCATACTTAGTTAAGTTTTGGTACTTGTAGGTTATCTGCTTACCAATGTAGTAGTCTCGACGTTGCCATATTTCATCTCGTTGTGCAGTGTTGAAACCTGAACCTACTTTGAACTGCCCGCACTCATTACGCAAGACTAGAGCTCCTAGAGTGCCCATAGGAACCATATTTTCATTTTTGTTAGTAGACGTGTCTTCATTCCGAAGAAGCTCCTCAAAGCCAATAACGGTGGCCTCAGCATCTTTGAAGACTTTCAGCTTGAGCATCCAACCTTGTTTCATAGTGCTACGGCCTTCTTTATACGGACCTTCTGGGTCTCTAACGATTGCTCCTTCATATCCTTGTTCTAAACAAGCGCCTAAATAAATAGTCATCTGAGTCGAGTCTGTAATCGTCACTTGAGGTACCAGTCTCACTATCGGGCTACACACAACTCTAACTATCGTTTCAGCTTCTTGCGCTCTTTTACGGAAACTTACGTTCTTTAACGTATGACAGTCAAAGACGTTGTAGGAGAACTCGTGGCTCCTCTCATGTGTCACACTAGAGAACACAGACTGCACGTCTTCGAAATCTCCGTCTATCATAAGCTCACCGTCCAGTCCATGTAAGTTCAACTCTTTGAACACCCTTTGAACGTACGCATTAGCTATGCGCTTTAGCGTTCTGCTATACGCTACTCCAGCTATTGCTACACACCTATAACCATCTATCTTAGGTGACGCAAGCACAGGGTATGCTATGTCGCTTATCTTTGGTATCTTGCTGCACGCTTTCATTGTTTCTTTCATACGTTACTCTCAGGTGGGTAAAGTCGTTCTATCATTTGCTTGCTTGTTTCATTCTCAACCTTTTGACACTTAGCTGTTGACTTGGACATTTCCAGCCTAGCCATTATATCTCCTCCTGCTCAAACACTGAGTCTACAAAGTTTCTCTTGTTCACCGATACAGTCTTGTAGACCTGTGCGCTAATTGCTTTCTTAACTAACAAATAATGGATAGCTATAGGAAGCTCTCTGTTCTTATTACACTGTCTGGCACGCCGTTGAGTGTGTCTAGCAGTACTATAGTCTTGGCTGTATATAACAAGCTCTTTGTAACCACTCAAGTCAACTCCTTCAGCATAACTAGTAGCTTGTAGCAGTTTGGCATACTTGAAGCACTCTGTTAGCTTAGTCAGTTCTGCTTTGTAGTTGTACATTATAACTAACGCAGGAGTGTCGCCAAACTCTTTGAGCACATAATCTATCTTCTCTTTGTTAGCCAAGACCAGGTAGTTAGCTTTAATCTTGCCGTTCTCCACAGTGTCTATCTTAGCGACGCCGCCTTCTAGCATGTGAAGACTGACTCTAAGCTTCATAGTAGTATCACATACTAATGGTTCATGGAACTCGTCTATGAACACTAGCTTCTCCTTAATAAGCTCATTGTATAACTTTCTAGTGCTGCCGCACAAAGTTATGTAGTGAACTTTATCAACTGGGTCGTGAGCAAAATCTAGTTCTTTCCTGGTCTTAGTTATAAACAAGTGCTCGCAAGTACCTATGACTAAATCCTGGTTACATCTATCGTACTGCTGAACTTTCCTACCTCTGACTTCAATAGTGTATGGGCGCCCAAACTGTCTAAACCAGTGATAGAAGTTTCCATAATTCTTGAATGGAGACCAAGAACTGACACTTAACTGATGATACAAGAGTTGAGGACCTTGAGCATAAGGAGTGGCGGACAAGTAAATTATTGGCTTATCTATGCATAGTCTGCCTACAGCGTCATATATATTCTTATTAGGCAGCCCTTTCTTTCTCTGTAACTTTAGTTGCTCGCAGTTAGAACCTATCTTAGGGTAAGAGCTAATGTAGTTATGACTCTCATCCAGTACAATCAAGTCGTACTTCGCTGACTTTTTCCACGCCATATGGTAGTTTGTAGCAGAGAAATATTTTTTAGTGTCATACTTAGCCAATAAGATTATCCAGTCTTTAAGAGCTTTCTTCTTAGTCAGTATCAGTATGTTTTTAACGTTTATCTTTTCTGCTATCAGCAACGCGGTCAGAGACTTACCAGTGCGTTCCTCCATGGCTAAGTAGACCATCATGTGCTCTTTTATTATCGCTGCGCCTTCTTCACTTATTGTTACTTGATGCTTCCAAGGTGTTATCATAACTGCTCCTTTGCTAATTCTTCAAGCCGTATAACAAACTCTTGTTGGTCTGACGATAACATCTTGGCTTTCTCAGGTTTTCCAATGTTGACTGCGTCCTGAGAACTCCAGTGTATATCTCCAGTCTGTATATAGTTGCGCCACATCAATATGCTCCGGTACTTTATCTCTTTGTCATTCACTCTGTTATCTCCACGCCATAAATTTTATAGAACAGTTCACGATAGTCTGTGCCCATAATAGTGCCCTTTAGCCAGTAGTTAACAAGTATAGGAGCACAGCCCAAGTCCTGGGCCATGCGGTACTTAGTTAGTTTACCACCAGCTAGTATAGTACTAACTGCCTCCCTAGTGTTCAAAGCTTTATCTTCTGCACGGGAGGAGCAACGTCAATCTTGCCTTTAGAGAAAGGGCACTCTTTATAGAAGTCACACCACTGGTCACCACAGAACGTGTAACCTGGATTGCCTCTAAGAATAGTCTCTATAGGAGCTACGTCCTTTATAACTAAGTCTAAGGTGTCCAGGATATGGTTCACTAACTTCTTAGCATGAGGTACATTAGCTTCCATACCAATAATAGAACCTTCAGGCACCTTCTTAAGCACTACACTTTGAATCAAGTTGTGCTTGACATCAATACCATTAGCTTGAGCTAAGAACTTATAGATTGACTGCTGAGTTGAGTGTTTCTGAACAACAGGCTTGCGCTTAGAGGTTTTCAAATCAGCTATAGTACTGTCAGTAATGTAATCAACAGTTCCACCAATAGAAGTAACTAATGCATGGTCTAAAGGAACTTCAAAGAATTCTTCTACAGCATTAGGTATCTTAGCGAACGGCACAATGTCCTCTATGAATGCTTCTGTACCTTGAAGAATAACTGCAGCAGATGTTCCGGCAGTTTCTTCTTTGCTGTACTTCATGTCCTTCTTAGCTTCTTCTGACCAAGCCTCCATCGCTGCATCAGTCATCATACTTAGGTTAGGTTCCTTCTTCTTGCTAGCTATAGTTTCAGTCCAAAAAGCTTCAGCAGCAGCATGAACAGCAGTTCCAATCGCAGCTCGGTTATTAGGTCTAGATTGCCGACCTTCCAAGAACGTAAGTCCCCATTGGTAAGAACAACCAAAGAAGCTGTCTATCGTAGAAGGTCTTAGTCGTATGTCAGTATTGTTAATTTTAATCATTTTGTTCTCCAGCTAAATGTGTTGTATTGCTGTTCTCCAGAATCGGCCTGCATTGGATTATTTTCTTAGGCTTAGTTTCACATTCTGAGGACAAAATGTCTTCAAAATGAATCGTTCTGGAGCCCGACTCTAGCAATAAAGCTTGTCCAAGATGTTGTAAACCAGCCCAGGATGAGTTGTCGTCAATCTTAGGACAACACACAATTAGTATACCTGCCTGGACTATTGCTTTGCTACAGCCGATACAAGGAGGTTTAGTGACATACAAGGTAGAACCTGTCAAGTCTGCTCTGGCATTGAGGATAGCATTGAGTTCTGCATGGACCATCAGGTCATTCTTGCCTTCGCCATTGAGGCGCTCTTCAGTGTCTGCTATACCGATAGGAAAACCGTTATAGCCCATAGAGAATTGCCGTTTGTCTGGATACACTATCACACAACCAACTTTAGTCTCTGGGTCCTTGCTAAAGTCCGCCACAGCAGTAGCCAGTGCAATGAACCTTGCATGCCACTTGTTCACGACTCTATCCAGTCTTCTACTAATTTCGCGTAGCCCTGGATATCATGCCAGTTATCAGCATAGTTAGGGTCGCCATTAAGTATACGAGCTACCTTATGCTGAATCATCATAAGAGCTTCTTTCTGAATAGGTTCAAGCTTACTGAACACTTCTTTGCCATTAGGTCGGCAATCTCTCATTACATCTTGTAAGTCTTGACTGATTACAGCGTGGTCTACAAACTTACCATACCGCTTACCTCTTGATTTTAGTGTACTAGTGATAGACATTCTGTTAATCCCTCTTTGCTTAAAATAATTAATAAATCTGTGTCTGCTTTCTTGTACGACTCACCTTTGTCTAGGTTAGCCTTGATACCTGAAGCAGTCTTCTTTACGGCCTTACTATCGTTAGAATTACAGACGGCGTTTATGCAATCCGTAGTGCACTCATCACTTAGGCCTATGTAACTCAGCTGAGCTAAACATAAGTATATAATAACGTGGCAAACATTCAGAGGCGACAAATGAGCGTCTTCCATCATGTCTAGCAACGAGCCTACATAATAAGCAGGTGCCAAGTTTGATAGCTGTAGTAGATTAGCCACGTATTGTCCACTATGGTCTGCCCAGGTTTGGTTATCTTCATCACTTACATCAAGCTTCCAGATAACTCCCATCGCCACAAATATAATATCGCTTAGTTCTTTCACTTCATTGACTAAACCGTCCTTCGCAAGCCACTCAGCATACTCTTCTCTGAGCAACTGCATAGCCAGGTCACGGTTGTACGTTTGTTCGTATCTGGCATTATTCCAGACAGAGACCCTTTTAAAAACTTCAAGCATATTTTACTCCTTAAGTAAAAATTTCATTACTGGTAGACTCTCATATTGCAGAGCAAACCATTCAGGCGTCATAACTTTAGACGATACGCCTTCAGGTATTAAGAGTTGATAACTTACTGGTGGCATGTCCTGGAAGGCGGATGACGTATACAAAGGTGCCCCTAGCCAGTGTTCTTCGTACACATGACAATCGCCTAGCTGCATTGTTATTTCTCCAGGGTCCAGTCCAACTTCATTAGCTAATACTATAAGCCAGGTAGCTGCCAGGACGAAGTCAGAAGGCAAGCCTATCATCATATCAACTGAACGCTGAAGCCAGACCATACTTAGCTTACCTTCAGCAACACAGAATTGATAGCTATAGTGACAGCAAGGTAAACTAAGTTTGTCTAGTCTCTCTGGTCTCCAACCGTTGATTATCATTCGTCTGTCACTAGGGTCATTCTTTAGCTTGTCTATCAGTCGCTCGTACTGTCCATCTGCATGCCAGGCGTTACCGTAGTCAACTTCTAGGTCACCGTTGTCATCGGCCCACAACTTCCAGTAGTTGCACCCCCACTTCTCAAAATCTGCTAAGCATTTAGGACCACGAATAATCGCAGCGAACTCACCTAGTATTCCTTTATAGGACATCTTACGACCTTGAATCAATGGAAAGTTACCATCAGTCATGTCTATTTTAAGTTGCTGACCAAACAAGGACTTTGTTGCACCATTCCTAGTTTGTTTAGCAGTTCCCATTAGCATTACATTGTTTATTAACTTCATGTAATCTTGCTCGTACTTTTGCATTACTGCTTTAACTCCCATATAAAGTCGCCATTCTCCATGTCACCCCAATTCTCTCCTACAAGAACGTTGACTGGCATAGGAAGGTCCTTGATTAAAAATAGCTTAGACATCTCAGTCCAAGCCTCTTGCATAGAATCAGCAATGATAACCGCAACTCTCTTAGCTATTTCTAAGTCGTGATTATCTACCTTAACTATAAAACTATCGTGGATGAAGTTAACTAAGCAACAGCCACCTAAAGCAGTCAGCTTTGGCATCATGTAATGCAGTGCTAGCTTTGCTACTTCTGCTCCAGCACCTTGGTTTTGAATGTTAAGTTGGTCAGTCATCATCTTGCCGACATATCTGCGGCCAAGAGGTGTAGTCCAAGGCTTACCTTTCTTCCAGGCGTTTATTCCTCGCTGCTGCCAGGTATAAATTTCATTCCACAAGCTTCTCCACTTCTTACGTAGTGAATAACCTTCGCGTTCTTCTAACCACAAAGAAGCTTGCAGTATAAGAATGCTAATAAACACACCAACTCCACCACCATACAAGAAGTTAAAGTTAGCTGTCTTAGTCAATTGCCGTTGGGTCTTCGTCCACTCTTTGCCGAATATCATCTCAGTTGTAAAGTTGTGAATGTCAACTCCTTCTTTAAACATCTTGACCATTAAAGAGCAGTTTGTTATACAAGCTATAGTACGAAGCTCAAGTTGAGCATAATCAGCGTATACCATTAGTTCACCGCCGAAGCAGTCTTTTAACTTTCTAGGTATTTGTTGCTTATTCTCATCTTTAGAAACTAATCGGCCAGACCTTGCGTTAGGCATGAACTTACCTATGAGCTCTATCATGTTGTCGTACTTCTTTAAGAAGCTATTCTGCTTTATGAGCTTTCTAGTTTCATTGACATCCTTAGCTCTATCGTTACCTTTAAGAGTAGCCATAGCTAATCCTAACGCATCAGAGTGCTTAGAATCTATGTAAGGCCTGACTTGTTGCCAGCTGTTACAATTGACAGGTAGAGCAATCTCGGCTATCCTGGTATTATTTTCATTAAGATGAGTGGCGATTCGCTCATGGTCTATAGGCATGCCATTCCATTGAAAGTCTAAACAGTAGCCTAAGGTTAGCTTATCTAGCTTATAGCTCATGCTTTCTTCTTCATGCTTTATAAGCTTGTAGAGCTCAGGCATATGATAGACATCAGTGGCAGCGTACAGCAGCTGGTCAGTAGTTAGCCTGTCAGCTTTCCAGTTAGACTTTTGCAGCTTCGCTTTGTCTAAGCTTTGAGCTTTGTATGGGCAATGTCCTATAGTACGTTCCAGGGCTGCATCAAGACTGAACTTCTCAGCTCTATAATGGTGCAATCTATCTAGCAATAAGGTACACTCGTAGGCTGGTGGAATCCACCTAGTATCAGTTTGCTGTTGTAGAGTGGTTATTTCGTAGTGAACATTATGAGCAACGAATTTAAAGTTATTAAGAAGTGCACAGAGCAGTACAGGCTCTGGCCATTCTATCATCTGAACTTCATCGTTACCCTCTTGAAAGAACTGAGCTAATCTAATCCTCTGATAAAAACCGCATGTTTCTACATCAAAGAACAGCGGCTTATCATTGTCTAGGACTAGCTCACTGAAAGTTACTAGCTTATATGGAGTACTCATAAGGCTATGTAGCCACGAGGATAGTACTTCATGGAAGGTTCGTACCAATGCTTTTCAGGGTACTCAAAGCAAAACTTAGGTCCGAACAGCTCAAAAGCCAGGTTTCTACCTTCTTCCTGCGAGTTACTCTCTAGAACTACCACGCAGTCTTTGTCAATGGTCTTGCCATCGATTGTACGAGTATGGTCTTGCCCAAAAGTGATGTAAGTTTTCATGCTGCAAGCACCTTTCCAAATACTTCTTTATACTTAATGTTGGACTTTTCTTTAGTGACATCTACGTGTGTTACTGTAACTACTTGCAGCATGCCGTTTGTGTCTTTAATCACTGCTTGGTCATCAACTTTAAAGTCAATACCAGCTGTTTTGTAATGGTATACTTTCTTAGACCACCCTTGAAATATAATGCCTATCATGCTAGTCTCCAATGTTTATACTAATAAGGTTAGTGTTGACCAGCTTCTCACTGGTCTGCAGTTTCTGAGGGTATTTGAAGGGCTCATCGTCAACTACTAAGTTCTACACCCAACTAGCTTAAAGACGAGGCTTAGCGTCTTCTTCATTAGTTCCAACGAAAGCATCTTCGTCTTCACCAGTCCAACCGCCTTCGTCTTCGTCGTTAGACTCACCAAACGGGTCACTACCTTCAAACACTTCTAACTTAGTTAACTTAATTTCATCTAAGTAGAATGTTACTCCAGCACTTTGTAAACCGCCTTTAGGATTCTTAACAGCGTAGATGTCCATAGCTCCAGCAATATAACCTGCAGAACCATTACCAATCAGCGACTCACCTAGATTAACTTCAGAGCCTTTAGCATTACGAGTCTTAACTTTCTTCGTCTTGCCATCAGGATAGGTTGTTGACGTTTTGAACGACACAGAGACTTTACCTTCGTTATTGTAGATAAACTCGTCTTCATCATTCTTGGTAGGCTCGCCATCTTTGTCTAGTACTTTATCGCAAAAGTAATAGCCTAGTGACTTGGGCTTCTTCTTAAAACCTTTCGGCTTATTGTTAGCCCAAAACTTGTCAATACTAGCGATGAACTTCTTGTGAACTTCGTTGTTGCTCGGGTCTAAGACTACGTCTGCTTTGTACTGCATTCTACCAGACATGTTCTCAACGCCGTCGCCTTGAATTGTTACCCAACGTAACTCACCTTTCGGACTTACTAACTTCTTTAGTGCATCTGTCATAATGTTACCTTTATATTGCAGTTAATGTTATTCTGGAATTCACCAGAGCCCTTATTATATCATGATTTTATTAAAATGTGTTGTTTATTTCTTCTGCATTGATAAAGCAGCAAGTTCCTCAAACTTAGCTTTATATGTTTCAATAACCTCATCCCGCCAGGCAAGCTCTGCAGCTATACTTGTCTTGGACACAAGACCTTCTACTGTCATAGCCATAATGTGGTCTTGATAAGTATCAAGCTCATCTATAGCCCGCTGCTCATATAATGCCATGACGACGCTCCCATAAAGCTCTTCTTACTGCCAGTACTGATTTTCATTAGTTTGTTACCACCTTGTTAGATGCACGGGACATACCCACGTACATTAGTTTTAAGTACAAATCATAGTCAATGTTAGTTGCTATGCCAATATCGTCTGTGTCCAGATAAACGGTATCATAGGTGCTTCCCTGGGACTTGTGGACAGTCATAGCATGACTAAAGTCTAAGCACATGACACACTCATTGAACGTTAAAAAGTCCCTCCAGGCCTTCGCACGGGCTCTTGCAAGAGGCGTTGTGTAATTAGACTTGGCCCAACCGGCAGCTTTATAACCTAGATTTGCTTTCTCAATAGCCTTATTAGACGCCGCAGCAATCCTCTTAAGGTCTTTAAGCTTGTTCATAAACGTTGCATGACCAAAGACATAGGCTACACAGTGCACAACCTCATCATGGTCAACAACATTTGCGTACAGCACATCCTCCATCGTCACCAGGTGTTCTAGTGTCTTGAACTTAGAGTTAGCTAATAGTTCCCTGTCACCGAACGGTAATGTTATGCCTGCCATTGCTACACAAGATTCGATGTGGTCACTAAACACATAGGTCTTCTTAGTAGTAGGACTGAACAAGATGTCATCATCTTCAGGTAAGTTCTTACCTTCCATCTTTGCATTAATCTCTTCTACCTTCGCATTTGTGAAAGCTAATATAACACTGTCCTCAGGCCTTGACATGGTAGGGTCTGCTACGTCTACTCCTCTGATAAACTTAGTAGACTCTGTTAGCTTATGAGCCGGCTCACCTTCAATAAAGCTAATCAACTCATTGAGAGGTATCATGAGAGGGTTATCTTTAGCCTGGCGGTATATCTTGGTTAACGTAACCTGGTAGTCACCGCTTGGAGCTAAAGTAAACATGTCACCGACAGGAGGTAGCTGGTGCGGGTCACCTAACCAGACAACCTTAACACCTGGTGTACCGTCATAGTCATCTTGTAGTGCTCTGATGTCCATCAAGTCCTGCTCACCAATCATAGAGTACTCATCAATGAACATGACGTGTACCTTATCAGATGTGCCCATGACAGCGTTACCTTCAATGTGCTTCATGCTAGTAGCGTTACTATTAATAGTAGGCCGCTTCTTTAAGAAAGAGTGCAACGTCTGTATCTTGGCGCCGTTATGCAACTTGTCTCTCAGTATAGAGCAGGCCTTGTGAGTATACGCACAGACAGTGTAGTTATCCAGGTTCTTAACCAGGTCTGCTAGCTTTGTTGTCTTACCAGTACCAGCTCTACCAGTTACGTACATGTCCCAGGCAGCTTTGTCAGCCATAAAGGCTTCGAATGTCTTAATCATCTTGATGCCACTATTATAAACATAGCTACTAAGAATATAGAAATAAGTGGATGACTGAGAACTGTGAATGTGACTACAAACACGCCTGCCGCAATCAGTACCCACTTACAGAACACCCACAGTGCATCGAATAGGCCATACATTAGTTTGTTAATCATAGCATGCTCCTTAACTCAGCGATTCTTTTATCTCTTGCTTCATACAGCTCATTGTATCTTTTCTTTTTATAAGCCTTTGTGAACCTGGTTTTAGAGATTCTGTTGCACTCACTAGCGCAATCTTCTTTAGCTTCACATATAGCAGCTACTACTCTCCATTCGCTTACTCTATGTACTACACGCGCACTAGGCGAGGCCCCTGCAATTTGCATTGCCGACTTAATAGCTACTTCAGTCATTGTCTACTCCACTGGTCAGCTATACCAATAATGTGTCCAGGGTCATACTTGTTAAGCTTAATACTTATACGTCTGGCTTCAGCATATGTCTTGCTGTTCTTAGGAGCAACATTAACTATGGTCTGAAGTCTGTATGTCAGCGTTAACTTCTTAGTGTGCTTCCAAGTTACATCACTGAAGTCAGGCCAGAAGACGCTATATGCATGTGAGAATCCATCATACCTGTTAAACAGATAGTGAGCTGGACTACCATACAGCATGTTGAAAACTACATCAAGTGGGTAGCCAATGACGAAACCTAGCATGAAGATTCCTTTCTGAGCTAAGTTGTATGACTTGAATTTGTCTATGCGTGGCATTAGCCTCTTGAACAGCCAAAATGCTGTGTGGTATGCAAAGAAGCCAAAGGCCAAGTACATTGCCATTATCTTAAGTATTATCATTTTTGTTCTCCAAAGTTCTTTTCATCACAGTTTACTCCTAATTCAAATGCATCATAGACTAATTTTCTTACATAGAGTACTGTAGCAGCTGAGCCTTCATCATTGATTGTAGCCAGTAACTTCTCAGTAAAATCTTTGCTAAGCTTTAGTTTCTTTATCACTTTCATTTTATTTCCTTTAGTTAGGTTAATAATTCTTATAGACTCGGCTTGTTCAATTTAAGATGATAGTTATATGCACCGAACCTAGTTAGCTTAGATTTTATTTGTACTACTTCAGCTAAAATTTCTAGGTTTAAAGTTACATCAGGGAACTGCTCATTTAAATCTTTCATTTCTTTATCCCACAAGGCAACTCTATTTTTCGGTTGGTTCTGTCTGGGATGTACAGATATTCTTCAAAAATCTCTCTGTACGTGTATGATCCGCTAGGTAACGATACAGTCCGATCGCTTATTGCATGTACAGTTGAATACCAACCAATAGCTTTGCACTTAACAGTAAACGGCGGCAAAGGACATGTGTCGAGTGACCAGTATTTAGGTTCAGTTTCTTTTATGCATTTATACCCACCGTAAGCCGAATTAGCTACTGTAACGGTCTCAAAAAGGGCTACGTCTAAGCTGTTAATAACTAAGAATTTTCTAATTTCTAATTTATCAAGTTCATCACCAACAAGATAATCCTTACCCTTCACCAAATTTTCATTTTTTACGTTCATTTTATTTCTCTACTTCATTCGGTGTGTACCATTGTGGCATTTTGTTCAATTTAACTTGTACAGCCAAATCCAATTCAGCTTGTTTCATAACTCCATTGGCTTTTAATATTTCAATAAGGGCTAATATGTCACCTAGCTCTTGAACTAAGCAATTTATATTCGCCTGTTGATCCTTAGGATGATAGTGGCGCACACCAAACCTAATTATCTTAGATTTTATTTTGATTACTTCTGCACATTCCTCAGCTAAAATTTCTAGGTTTAAAAATACATCCGGGAACTGCTTATCTAAATCGTTCATAACTTTACTCCATATTTAGCTTTGTAACATGTTTTTGCATTTTCACTTGATGAGTGACATATATTGCGCTCAAACCGCTTGGTCTTTCAGAAAATCTGGAAGTTCGTCAATTAAATTTAAGGTTAAATCAATGTATGCGAGTTGTTTTTTGAGTTCTTGTACTTGATTTTTTAAACCCTCAACTTCGCATTCAAAACAGTGAGCTTCAGGGCTTATATCATGACCACATTTAACATCAAAAAAGGTTAAATCCTGAAACTCTTTCTGATGAAGAAATTCTAAATTAGAGTCACTCATCCCCACATCTCCAACAATTATCACTATTATTAGGCGCTCCGCATACACGGCAATCGTAGTATTCTCTAATTTCTTTGTCCATTAAAGCTCCCACAAAAAGTATTGCACAAAGTATGACAATCACTATAACTGCAATACCCACGGTTATTAGCTCAAGCGTCATGACTAATCTCCTTCTTGTGCTCTATAACTCTAGCTGTCATCTCTTCAGCCGCGGCTGTTGCAACTGTAAGTATACCATCAGCGCACACCTCAAAAATATGGTCAACCTGCTCTTTGTTTAGCTTTAAGGTGACTTTACCAAGCTCATTAGTAAACTCTATAGAGCCAACTAACTTGCCTTTATTTTTACCCCAACTAGGTCTACTTATTTCTAGCTTATCAAGTCTCATCTTCGTTCTCCATTATGTTACGTAAGTTGTCTATCATTTTAGTCAGCTTTACTTCTTGGTTGTTGTTGATAGCTCTCATTATATCATCATCAAGTAGGTATATTAATTTCGCATTTTCTCTAGTCATATTCATTTCTCCATTTATTTATCATTAAGGTAGGATTTTCATCTTCACATCCTCCACATTCATCGTCTTCACAAATCGGGCAGTACTGTATTTCACACTCAGGAGAGCATCGTCCGTCTTCATCCATGTCTTCTTCACTTTTAAAAATATCACAGCTACCATTTGTGCACTGAATGTGCTGAGACTCATAGTAAGGACTCCTTGGGTCTTTATCATAGTTCCTGATATCATCAGGGTAGTTACTTGCTGGCATGATTGTTACCCCTCATGTATTGTGCTCGTAGTCTGGCTACTTCACGTTTAGTTAACTCCATGTGTCCAGTGGCTCCAAATTCTACAACTGAAATCTCCTCCGTTAGTAAGAAGAGAGCTACATCGTAAGCTAACTCCTTTCGTTGTCGTTCTCTTAAGCAAGAACCGTCTTTTGGTGCTGTTAGTGTTAATCCCATAACATTCTCCTTCTATAGTCCTGTGAGTAAACGCTCACACTGTCGTCTTCTCTCGTTACTTCTACTTCATCACCAACTGAGTAATACTGATGATAGAATTCTTTCGCCTGCTCTTCACCAGTGTGTAGTTTATGCAACACACGAGGGTTGTTCTTATATCTAAACTGATAAGTTATCATTCGTTTGTCTCCTCTCCAAATGGGTTATGTTCTTTAAGATAGTACATGTATTCCCTGATATTGTTTATTGTTTTTACTTGTGCGGTAAATCCTTTCTTACGAAGTATCTTAGCTACAGTCTTAGGGTCACCTTTATAGTCTGTTAGTTCGTCATACAAAGTCTCAAGTGCATTCTTAGTAAACGAGCCTCTCTGCACACCCGCAGCAAAGTCAGGTGCATTGTTATCCTCAGCTAAGTCTACCAGGTACTGCACCATGTTATATTCTAAGGCATAGCCTATACGTTGTGCTGCATACATGCTATCAGCGATTAACTTATGCTTATCTTTAGACTTCGGTGGAGTCATATATGCGTCCTTAGACATCATAGGAATCTCCGTAGCCAAGTAATAACAGAAGTCTTTAGTCTCACTAATAATCTGGTCATGAACGTCCGCAGAGAACCAGGATTGACTGTCTAAACTATTAGGCGTTTCCATTAAGTGAATTCGTCTATCTTGTTCATCAGGCATCAGTGGATTTACATTAGCTGTCATTATAAATGTGAAAGCATGTTTGACAGCATACGAAGCTTGTCTCATGTCTCTAATCATAACTGATGGCTTACCAGTATACGCCTTGAGTAGTCCTTTAACCATGTCCTTATCAGACTGCCTTGACAGCTGGTCACCGTATTCATCAAGCTGTACAAAGTAAGTGTCTAACAACCAGGAGTTATACTTCTCAAGAAATTCATTGGTGGTAGGTCTTGCCATACCAGCCATGATAACTTCTAGTATTCTCACAAACGTGTCCTTACCAGAACCAGGTACACCAAGGAAGTATAGCACTATAGGAGAGTACTCAAAGTAAGATAGCTTACGCTTTATGAATTGCACCAGGTAGTCTCTGTTAGATTTATCTGGTACTAGACATTCAAGATACCTAAGTGTATTCACTGGAGGCTTGTAGAACTTCTTATAGTCTTCAGGGTTGTGAATTATGCTTAGCTCTGGTGTTGGCTTAAAGCTATTGAAAGCTAATACTTGTGGCTGGTCACTCTGACAGAAGCCGAAGACTTGCGATGGGTCACTTCTAATATGCACCAGAGGTATAGCCTTCTTCATAGCGGCTTTCTTAGGTAACACGTCGCTCACAGTAACATCCAGGTAAGCAATGAAGTCAGTGTCTCTAGAGAAGTTCCTTAGTTTCTCATTCGTCATGTCAATAAAGTAGTATAGGTTACGATTGTCATCAAACGCCAGGTCAACAATGAGACCATGCTTAGTCAGCACCGTCATTCTCTTTTCAGACCAGAACTCGTTGTACTTCCATATAACCTCACCAGCTATACTGCTATTGCCTTCTATCATCGGTCCGCATATAGTAGCATCTAGTCGGTCGTTATCCAGTGGCTTAGTGAACAGGTCGTTGATACCAGTCATGCAGTCAATGTACAGCTCGTGGTCAACACTCTCATCAGCACCCAGGATAGCACTTACTTGTGACAGATACTCACTTCCACGACCATCAGGCACGTTATCAGGATGCAGATAGCCATACTCTTGATACTGCTCAAGTTGTCTGAATGTTCTAGGAGTTATAATCTTGAATAGAGATGGTATAAACTCACCTCGCTTTCCAATAAACTGAGTCAATAGAGGTGCCAAACAGGGTCGTGTCTGAGTTGTATGAGCATAACTAGTATCTATTGTCTGGTTTCGTTTCTGGAGCTGATGGAGGAGAATCCTGGTTGTTGCAGGCATATCTCTGATTACTGGTATCTTGTCCCAGGTTTCTTTAGTCTCATTAGCTTTCGTTGGTAGATACACAAAGCCATTATTACTGTAAACATCCAGTGCTAGTAGCCCATCAGTCGGACTGTGAGTATTTATACCTGGTTCATACTTGTATATGAATGTTCCTGCATCCTTACCCTTAGAGATGAAGACAGCTTCATAGTCGGGGTCCATTGCTCTAAACATAGCTAATGTATTCTTGTTGTCACAGTCGATGGCTATGATGTCACTCTTCTCACCAGTGATAACACCACCTATAGCTGTGGCTTTCTTGTTAAACTTCTCGCTGAACGTAACTCTCCAGCCTTTCGAGAACTGAGGAATAGTCTTGTCTTTACTGTCGGCTATTCTCTTGAGAGAGCCTTTTAGTGGTACAGTATACCAACCCAGATCTATAAACTTCTGCATGCTACAACCCTCGATACTGATGATTGCGAGACACCAAGTTGCTGTGCTACTTCTTGTTGAGTACATCCTTTATCTATTAGTCTTATAACTAATGATGGCTCGACGTGCTTCCTAGGCTTCCTGGGAGGCTTGTCTATCAAGGTGTCATTTCTAATATGAGACACCATGCTAGGACTTATATTGTATAGCCTGGCAATGTCCTTAGATGGTACCTGACCTTCTATAAGTATGTTAGCTATCTCATCGTACTGAGCTTCAGTCAACTTCTTACGTTGAGCCTCAGAACTGAGGTTGTACTTCTTCATAGCTTTCTTAATGTAGTAACTAGAACTGCTGAGCCGTGAAGCAATGTCACCCACGCTCATGCCTTGTTGTAGTAACGACTGAAGAGTGATATGGTCTATAGGAACCTGTCGTTTAGGAAGCTCATAAGTACCGTTGGCTATCGAATGAGAGATGGCAAAGCTTAAGCCATATCTATTCATTATTTGCTCGTACAGTAATGTCTGTTCTACTATCTCATCTAACATAGACTCTGATACTATACTGAAATCTAATGTGAGGTTGTTCCTCTTGACTAGCTGACGAAGTGACAGGTGTGTGAGATTAAACAGCTCACACACTCGGTCTTCATCTGCACCCAAGGACAGCACACCTTTTAACTGCTCTATCATTTGTTTAGCTCCTTTTGAATGACTGATGGAGGATAAAAAGAGAGGGAGTTCTCGCTCCCTCATATAGGTTCTTGCCTACTAGCTATTAGCTAAACATTCATCAAGAGTTTCAAATCCTTGATAGTCACCTTCCAATGGAGTGATGACCTGGCGAAGAGTATTAAGCTCTTCTAAAGCTGATGGTACATCTTCAGCAAGTAAGTCGCCGCTTGCAACAGCTTCTAACAAGCTTTCTTTACCTTGCTTGTATGCTCGTTGTTGCTTAGTCCATTTAGAGACACCTTCTTTACACATACTGTTTAAGCCAGTAGCACTGGATGCTTTCTTACCGAACTCAACAACACTCGGGTCCATCCAAGTTTTGTGGTAGAAGCAGTGAATCGCAGTGACGTTGCCATCTTCATCACGGTGATGAGCAGTTGCTTTACCACCTCCACCACCAGTCTTAGCACTCGCAAGAGCGATAGCTTGTACGAGGATGTTGCAGACTTGTTCATCTGGATTTGCTTCCAAAAGGGAGATGATTGGTTGGTATGCTTTTTTAATCGTGGCCATGATATAAATTTCCTGTTTTTAGTGTTGTCTCAAATGAGGATTTTATTATAATCTATTTTTCTGCGAATGTATACTTTTATTTTGTCTGGCATCTTTCATATGAAGTCTACCGTGTTGTTGACAAACGTATCTTCAGGGCGAGCTAGTTTATTGTTATTCTCTTTTAAGTGAAGTGCCATAGCTAATGATTTTATTAAAATGTACAATTTATTTTGTGCATCGATTATTTATCGTCAAAATTGACATATAAAACTCGTTTAGACGTACGAAATAGGTCCGTAGTTGAATTATATGTAGTTATATATATAATTATATAAGTATCGATTATTATTTGATGACGGATTTGGTTGATGTGATCTTGTAGATTATTCGTTTAGTCATGCAGTTCATATCAATATAGATAATACTAAGTCTTTCATGACCTGTTTTATATGTATGTTTAATCCTTACTATGCTGGTTACTGATAGTACTGAACCCTTTTTCAGTATATTATTATATATATATATTATATATATTAATATATATTGTATTGATAAATGAATGAGTACTAGCAATAGAAAAAGGGAGACAACTGTTAAGTCACCTCCCTCACTCTTTAGTTATGCTTCGACTTCTTCAGTCTCAACAACAGTTACTTCATAAGGCTTGATTTGTTTAGCTTGCTCATCAATCAATGCAATGCTATTCGCTAGCTCACTTGCTTCGACTTCACCACTAGCAACATCATCAAGTAACTTAGCTTTTGCTAACTTCATTACTCTTTGTTGTTTAGTCCAGTTTGAAACACCTTGCTTACACATTGTATTCAAACCAGTACTTGTACTAGCTTTCTTGCCATAGTCAATCTCAGATATATTTTCCCATTCTTTATGATAATAGCAATACACATGAGTGACAATGCCTTCATCATCTTTCTTGAAAGTCTTAGCCATAACTTTAGATTGCATTAGTTCAACAAACTGGTCCATTAGCTTAGTAGTAAGCTTCTTACCAGCATTGTCTTGTAATAAGTTATGTACATCTTGATATTGAGTTTTGATAGTAGTTGACATATTATGTCTCCAGTTATTATAGTGACAGGAATTGTCACTACTTAGTTTGCTTCAAAGAAGGCACTAACTAGTATCTTCTTTG
>Ga0256845_1000337_pt1 | contig 44996 bp, 62 predicted proteins | sample RiftiametaG_FD_189101 | JGI IMG/M metagenome (GOLD analysis project Ga0256845, IMG submission 189101) | Tube worm associated microbial communities from hydrothermal vent at the East Pacific Rise, Pacific Ocean - Riftia | ecosystem: Host-associated > Annelida > Integument > Unclassified ...
TATAGTTAGCTAAAGTACCTCGATGTTGACGCGGGATTTAAGTATAGTTCATGTATACGTTTTTCATTTATATACACTTACGCAAGGTTACAGAAGAGGCTTTAATAAATTTATGGAGAACTATAATGGAGTACCAAGAACAAATATGTGAAAATTGTAATGGCTCAGGTGAGGGAAAACATGAATCCCTTATTTGTATTTTCTGTCAGGGGACAGGAATAATTTATACAGAAACTGAGGATTCTTCTCATGATTAAAGATGAATTAATACAAAAAATAAAAAATGCAAATGCTGCTTATAGTTCTGGAATGCCTTATTTAACTGATGTAGAATATGATGAGCTTTGGCAGCAACTTCATAGTCTTGATCCATATAATAAAGTTCTTTATCATACTGCCAGAGATCCAAAACTTGGACAGAATATTCATCCTCATCTATATAAAATTAAAGGTACTCATAAAGCCTTTAATCAAAAAGATCTTATTCCATATCTACAACGTTTCGGTTCCAGAACTTTAATCCTTGAGCCAAAATATGATGGTTGTGCAGCAGTCTTATATCGTCAACAAGAAGGGCATTATAAACTTATTCTTGAGGGTGATGGTTCAGCTGGACGAGATATAACTCATCATTTAAAGAAAATGATACTTACTTTTTTTCCTTTAGCCATCAATTCAGTAGAATTAATTATTCGTTGTGAAGATTGGAAAGATTCTTATGGATCAAATCCTCGAAATACTGTTGCTGGTTGGTTAGCAAGAAAAGAACTTCCTCATTCCATTACTATAGTTCCTCATAATAAAAGTCTTACCTCTATCAAATATACCTATGATGGAAATATTGAAAACTTTTCTGAACTCCTTCTATCTTTACATAATAAATGGAAAGCGACTTATCCAATAGATGGTATTATGATTAAGGTAAAAGATTCTAAATTACGTTTAACATCTGATACTCATCCAGATGTTTATCAATGGTCTCTTGCTTGGAAGCCACCAATACAAACTGCTGAAACAATCGTAACAGATATTGAATGGAATGTTAGTAGAAAAGGAAGAATTATTCCTACTGTTATCTACGAACCAGTTGAACTTTGTAATACAATTAACTCTCGAGCTACAGGAAATAATGCTCAATGGATTAGAGATAGAAAATTAGTTAGGGGAGCTAAAATAATTGTAGGTAAAGCAGGAGAAATTATCCCAAAAATTATTTCTGTTAATTCATCAGCCCCTTATCCTTCTTTAATTCCTGAACAATGCCCAGTTTGTGGTATGGGATTATTGATGCAGGATAAACATCTTATATGTACTGGAAATAAATGTTTACCACAATTAATTAAATCTCTCCATTATTTTTATTCGGATAAAGGTATGGATTTAAAATCAATAGGTGAGCATATGATTGCTGATCTTATTGATAATCCATTATTATATAAAATACTTATTGATAAACCTTGGGCATTACTTAGCCCAGAAGAATTTAAAATAAAAACAATGATTGTAAATATTTGGGGAGAAAAACGTACATCTACTTATATACATAATCTTAAGGAACTTAATAACACAAAAAATTTATGTCATTTTATATCCGCTTTAGGAAAACCAGGACTTGCTTATAAAACAGCCCTTAAAATATATCATGCATTAAAAGGACATAATGTAAAATCTTATATCCCCTCTAAAGCAATAAAAAATTTTGTTGATACTTTCTTACTTGTTAATCAAGTAAGCTCCCAGATAAATTTTACTTTTCTTCCTGTTCCTCAACCACCGAAAATGATTTATTGCATTACCGGTACATTGACAAACCCAAGAAATGAAATGATAAGTTATCTTGAAAAATATCAGTGGCAGATATCTAATCAAATAAGTAAGTTTGTTAATATTTTAATTGTAGGAGACGAACCAGGAAGAATTAAAATAACTAAAGCAAAAGAATTAAATATAAAAACTATAAGTGAATCAGAACTTTTAAATAATTTAACTAAGGAGATTTGAATATGGTACAGCATCGTGATGAAAGGGAAACCAATGCTGCTTTTAGAGTAGAAAACTCTTTATATAGAAGTGTTGTAGATAGATTATATTATGGACAGCCTTCTATATTATTTCGTAGATTCTTTAAAGCGCTTAAATTAAAACTTGACGAAGGTAAAAAACATGAAATTATAGCTTTTTTATATGGTGAAGAATCAATTACTTTTAATGTTAAGAGTAAGAGTAAGGATAAAAATAAAGGTAAAGGTAAATAACCATGGCTCTTATGGATAGAATTAAAATTAAACACTATCTACAGCATACAATAACTGAACAAACAAAAATGATTGAAGACTTACAGCAGTTACGTATAACTGATCAGATAGAAGCCAGAGCTATGAAAGCTACTACAACAAAGTCTGCCAGAAAAAATAAACGTAAGCGTGGTAAGAAAGTAAAAGATCCTAAAGCTGCTTTACAAAAATTATTTTCTCAGCTGACTCAGAATGAAATTCAATCTTTAAATAAAAGGATGTTTTAAATGACCTCAAAACTATTTAAAAATGCTACAATTGATATAGATAAAATAAAAATAAAAACAAGGGGACGAAAAGATTTAGGGGATCTTACAGAACTTAAACAATCTCTTCAAAAGTCTGGTTTAATTAATCCAATTTTAATTGATTCAAATAATTTATTAATTGCTGGTGAGCGTCGACTTACTGTAGCTAAAAAATTAGGTTGGAATCAAATTGATGTTAGGATATCCCCAGAAATTAATCGAGATAATCTTCTCTTATTAGAAATGATGGAAAATGTAGCACGAAAAGATTTTACATGGTCAGAAGAACTTGAACTTAAAAAAGCTCTACATGAATACTGGTCAGATTTAGCAGTACAAGAAAATCAGAAATGGGGATTTAGAGAAACAGCTAAAAAACTTAATGTATCTTTAGGGGGTTTAAGTACTGATCTTGTTTTAGCTATTGCAATTAAAACTTTTCCTAAACTTACTGAATATGAAACTAAAACTAAAGCTAAAGCTGCATATAAAAAAATGGGAGAGCAGGCTCAAGCTATTCAAGCTGCGAATAATTTATCCCCAGAAGAAAAGATAAACCTGAAAAATATGATGTCTGGAAAACTTAAGTCGGTACAGGATAAAAAAGGTAAATCAAAATTATTATGTTCGCAGCATGAAGATTCTGTTCCAGTTACCGAAACTAAAACTAACGGTTCAACTATTGAACACCAAGAATTGAAAAGTAAAAATAAGAAGTATGAAGTGGCTTATATAATTACAAAATACAATAAATTTTTAAACGATATACCTGATAACCAAGTGGGGCTTATTGAATTAGACCCTCCATATGCAATTGATTTTAATACAAATTACGGGCAAGTTTCAAATATTAAAAGTAAAGCAACTGATTGGACAGTCGAAAAACTTTTTAATTTTTATACCTCAACTTTACCTATTTTATATAATAAACTTCTTGATAATAGTTTTATTTTATGTTGGACAGGTATAGAACATTGGATTAAAATTAATCAGTTAGCCGAACAAGCTGGCTTTAAAGTACAACAAAAACCTGGAGTATGGGTAAAACCTGGAGGTTCTTGTAATTCTCCAAAAACAACAATGATATCTTCTTATGAAACTTTCTTACTTTTTAGGAAAGGAAATGCTACATTTAATACTCCATCATTCCCATCAGTAATTCATTTTGATCCTGCTCCAGCTACTCAACGTATTCATCAATGGGAAAAACCATTAGATATGTATAGATATTTTTGTTCTGCTCTTGGTAGACCTGGCTCACTTTTCTTATCTTTATTTGCAGGTTCAGGCAATGCTTTAATTGCAGCTACATATGAACGAATGATTGCTATGGGTTGTGATGAAAGTCAAAAGTACGTATATGAATTTTATAATAGATTTAATAAACTCTTTAATTAAGGGGGTTTTATGTATAAAGAAAATATAAAAATTGAGAAGGAAAATTTTGGGCAAAAGAATAAGGTTGTTGCACACCCAAAAATCCCGCTTCAGGACAACGGTAAGGGGGTAAAAACGGCGGTACAACCAACACGGGTACAACCCCCCACACAAAAACAAACCGACGTTAAACAAAAGATTTACACTAACTGTAAACATACAAATCTAATTCCATATGAACTTAAACATGGAAAACTTATAAGTAATAAGACTCAAGGAATACCTAAATGGACATGGGACTGGAGTGCTTCAATGATGAGTGCCAGTCGGAGTCGTGTAGTTACTTATTTTTGTGCTGATTGTCAGGAACTTATAAAAGCACCAGAAGAAAATGTGATTAAACAAATTAAAAAGGATAGGTAAATATGGCAATACTTATCCCAAAACTTATTGAAATTAAACCATCAGGAAATTTACTTGATGAAGCCTGCCCACCTACAGATAATATTATTACTGCAGAATATGCAATGGTCGGCTCTTTTCCAACTCTTGTGGAAGTTAAAGAAAAAGAACCATTTGTCGGTCCAGCTGGTAATCAACTTAAACGTATTTGTTCTGCTGTAAAAATCCCAATGTATCAAATATATTTAACTCATGCCTGTAAAGCTATGATCCCAAAAAATAATTCAAATAAATTATATACAGAAAAAGGTTTTCGCTGCTCAGAATGGGGAGAACTCCAACAAAAATTAATTAAAGAACTTAGTCAATTTAATGGTAAACTTATAATACTCTTAGGTGATTTTGCAATGAGATTATTATTAGATGAGCCTAAATTTAATTCCATTACTAAATACAGAGGAAGTATTTATTATGCTGAAGAATTTCCTCATTTAGCTGAACTTCTTAAAGGTAAATTAATTGGTTTATCCTATCATCCATCATTTACTTTACTTAATATGAAACCAGTTAGTTTTTATATAATGATTATGGATATAACAAAGTTTATAGAAGTTAATGATAACCCAGAACTCCTTGAACTTAATCCAACTCTCCATACTAAACCTTTATTTGATGAGGTTATAAATTTTTATCATCGAGCAATGACTAAAGATCTTATTGGATTTGATATAGAATGTACACCTAAATATATAACTTGTTTTAGTATTGCTTTTTATAATTCTACTGGAGTTATAGAAAGTATGTCTATTCCTTTAATGTCTAACAAAGGAAATTATTGGTCAGTCCAAGAAGAATTAGAAATATGGAATAACCTTGCTTTATTAATGCTGAATAAAGAAATAAAAAAAGTTTGTCAGAATGGTATGTTTGATCTTATGTTTCTCTTACGTACAATGAAAATCATTTCAGATAATTTTTATTTTGATACTATGATAGCTCAACATATAGTATATACAGATCTTCCAAAAGGATTAGATTTTCTTACTTCCATATATACTTGTTTCCCATATTATAAAGATGAAGGAAAACAATCACATCTTAGTATTATTAAAGATTGGAATATGTATTGGAAATATAATGCTAAAGATTCTGCTTACTTACTTCCAATAATGAAAAAACTACAGGAAGAATTAACTCTTTTTGAAGCTACAGATGCTATGGAATATTCAATGACTCTACATAAACCATTTATGGAAATGGAATATAATGGTATTATGACAAATCGAGAAGGTATTCTTACAGCTAAAAAAGAATTTGAAAATGAAGTAGTTAAACTTAAGGCAGCCTTATTAGCTTTAACTAAGCAGGAACTTAATACAGCTTCATCAAAACAAATGATTGCTTATTTCTATGGTAAATTAATGATTAAACCTTATGTGCAAAGATCCGGAAAAGGTAAAGGAAATCCAACTTGTAATGCTGTAGCATTATCAAGAATTGCCAGGAAAAAAACTAAAGGTTCAGAAGAAGCAAAAATAATTCTTAAGATAAGAAAATTAGCAAAATTAATTTCAACTTATTTTAATGTTAATACAGATGCTGATCATCGGTTAAGGTGCAGTCATAATATTACAGGTACAAAATATGGACGTATTTCTACAGGACAAACTTTTTTTGGTACGGGAACAAATTTACAGAATCAAACTTATGAATATAAAAAATATTTAATTCCAGATAAAGGTAAAATTCTTTGTGAAGTAGATCTTGCAAAAGCTGAAGCTCATGTGGTTGCATATCTTACACAGGATATAAATATGATTACTGCGTTTACTTCTGGTGTAGATGTTCATTCTTTTAATGCAAGTAAAATATTTGATGTCCCAATAGAAACTGTAATCAAAGAAGCTAAAGAAAATAAAGCAGATCAAAAAACTACTAAACGTTATATGGGAAAGAAGGTTGTTCATGCCAGTAATTATGGAATGAAGGGACAAACCTTTTCAGATAATTTAGCAAAAGAAAATATCTTTATGACAAAGTCTGAATGTGATGCTTTACTTCGGAGATATGTTTCACGCTTTCCTGGGCTTCCTAATTGGCATAGACTTATTAAAGAAGAGGTACAAAGAAATCGGGTTTTATATAATTTATTTAATCGTCCATGTAGATTTCTTGGGGTAATGAATCAATCATTATTTATGTCTGCTTATAGTTTTAAACCTCAAAGTACTGTAGCAGAATTATTAAATAGAGGTACAGTAAAATTATGTAACGATACACGACTTGACCGTAATCATTATGATATTGATTTACTTGCTACTGTTCATGATAGTGATGTATTTCAATTTGAAGTTTCTGTTGTTCCAAACTTACTTGAGATGTTACTTATTATCCAAGACCATTTAACACACACGTTTACTTATAAGGGTAAAAGTTTTACTATAGGTTTAGACGCAAAGATTGGTTATCAATGGGCAGGAGATAAGACAGCTGAGATTAGTTCTTTTACTAAAGAGAATGTAGAAAATGCACTACATAAAATAGGAGTTAAATAAAATGAAAATTACTTCGGCAGATAAAAAAATACCAGATATTTTAAAGAGTAAAGAAATGAATTGTATTTATATGGATGGAGAACTTAAAGGACAAGAAGATAATTTATTTATATTACCTTCTGGACTTCCTTGTGATACAAAAATTATTCCTTTTAAAGGAAGTTATATAAAATATAGACTTAAATATATCAGGGATATAAAAACAAATAAATGTATTGGACTTGATATTGATAATTTAAATAGATATAAAATGTATCAAGTACAGAGGAGTTAAATAAAATGTTATCAGAAATTATACAATTTAAAGATAAAACATATGGTATACGTAAAGTAACTGCTACCGAAATTCTTCCTGTAGGAAGTTCAGTTTATGTACTTAAAAAGGATTATTTATATCTTCAATTAATTGGAAGAGAAAAACAAATTCTTTGGACTGAGTATTGTTATGAAGCACATAGATTAACGCTTAAACAAAGTGAAGAATTATTAGCTAAAATAACTGATATAGGGATATCAATATGAGCCGACATTTGTCTGACTGGCTTGAACATTATCTTCAGTTTACACAAAACTCTGAACCTCCCACGATCTATCATACCTGGTCAGGGATTGCTGCAATAGCTTCAGCATTAAGGCGAAAGTGTTATTGTAACTGGGGCTTACGTGGTTATGTATATCCTAATTTTTATTTAGCTTTAGTCGGTCCGCCTGGAGGACGGAAAGGGACAGCAATGAAAATTGCCAAGCGAATGCTACAACAATTAGAGCTTCCTATGGGATCAGATGCTCTTGGTTCAGTTCAAATGCTTTACAGAGAAATTGCAGATTCAGCTGCTGAATACCAAGAAATCGGAAAACATGGAAAAACTATTAATCATAAAAGTCTATCTATTTGGGCAGAAGAGTTTCAAGTTTTTCTTAGTGATAAGGATCAACAATTACTTGCAAGTCTTACAGATCTTTTTGATTGTGCTGATAATTGGAAATATAGTACTTTATCAAGAGGGCTTGATGACTTAAGTAATTGTTGGTTAAATATAATTGGAGCAATTACTCCATCATTATTACAATCAAAACTTTCTATGGATGCTGTAGGTGGTGGACTTATTTCTCGTATTATATTTGTAGTAGGTTATGGAGCAAAACGTAGAATTGCCTTACCTTTTTTAAGTAAGGATGAATTAGAATTACAGGATAATTTAAGTAAAGATCTTCAACATATCAGTAATTTAACTGGGCCATTTATATTAACAAAAGAATTTTTAGCTGCTTGGGTTGAATGGTATGAAGACTTATCAGTAGTTAATGCTATTAATAATGATAAATTTATGGGTTATAATTCTCGCCGAGCTTTACATATAAATAAACTTTGTATGATTGTATCGGCATCAGAAAATAATAAAATGATTATTACTGCAGAACATTTAAAGAAAGCAATTGCTATTCTTGAAGAAGCTGAAGAAGAAATGCCAAATGCTTTTTATGGTCTTGGTAGAGGTGATCATAGTGAAGTCTTTACCAGCTTCTTATCTTATATTGAAGAGAGGGATAATTTTTCATTAGCTGAAATGACTCAAGCTTTTATGCTTGATGCTAAACCAATAGAAATGCAAGAATATATTCGTATGGCTGAAATGTCAGGAAAATTAAAAAAGATTGAAACTCCCTCAAAAGAAATTGTATATGAAACTATACATACATTTAAAGAAAGAGCAGACAGAAGTTATTTAAAAAACACATTATATAAAAGGATGGCTTAAAATGGATTTTTGTGATTTTGTATTATTAATATTAGTTATTATAATTGTTGTACACTTATATAAACATTATTAAAAAGGAGTAAACAAATGGAATTATTTTTTGATGTAGAAACCAGCGGTTTTATTAACAAAAAACTTGGTGTTAATGATGCAGAGCAAGCTTGGGTAGTTCAGCTTGCAGCAATACTTTCAACAAAAGATGAAATTATTAAAGAGTTGAATATTATTGTTCAACCATTAAATGATAAAATGAATCCTTATGCAGAAAAGGTTCATGGGATTAGCGTTAAAAAAGCAAAAGAAATTGGACATCCAGAAGCAGAAGTTATAGCTTGTTTTGCTGATTTACAGATTGATGAACCTATCCGAATTTGCCATAATTATGATTTTGATTCTCAATTTATCGATCATATGTTTAAACGTAATATGGATGTTCTTACTGATGAACAAAGAAGTAAATTTTTTATTCAGCTTCCTGCTTTCTGTACAATGAAAAGTAAGGAGATTATAACTTATTGTAATTTAAAAAATAAATATGGAAAACCTAAATGGCCGAAATTAGCTGAGCTTTATTTTAAATTATTTAAAAAAGATTTTGCTCATGCTCATGATGCTTTAGCTGATGTTAAAGCTTTACGAGAATGTTATTATGAATTACAATTACAAGGTATAATATAATGGCAATTACAAGGTATAATATAATGACAGATAAAAATAATGGTGGAGCTACAGATTATTATGATTTTGAAGAATCTTGGAAAGGTTGTCAAGATGTTATTGAAGCTAAAGAAATGAATTTTGCTTAAGGGAATATTTTTAAAGTTGCCTTTTGTTTTAATCAGGGTAGACATAAAGGTACTTCTTATGAAAGGGATTTAAATAAAATTATTTGGTATGCTAAAAGAGAATTAGAAAGACTTAAAAATACATCTACAAAGAAACCGGATTTAAAATCATATAAAAACTTTCTTTAGTTTGTTCAATTGTTGAACACCAAGCATTAGGTAGGAGAAACTTATAATCTCTCCTACCTATTTTTATCTTCTGTTAGGTCGCCCACCTTTAGAACTTCTATAATTTCTACTTTTTCCAGAATTTTTCTTTATATGATTTTTCTTAATTCCTAATAAACTTTGTAATGGATTATTATAATACTTCTTATAATAATCCCCTTTAACAGTATTATAAATTTTATTTAATTGAGGAAAAGTTCTTTGTAAAGATTTTTTAACTTCAATATCTTGGGGATGACTTAAAGCTTTTCCAAAATCTGTTACAGTATCTACCATTGTATGAGGAGATGGTATATGTACTAAACTATGTAAAATAGTAGTATCATTAGCTTGTGCAATTGCTTCAGCCATACCAATAGAAGCAATCATATACATTGCTTTTTTTCCATAAGATGTACCAAAATTATCTACCTCCCTACTTAAAGCCTTCCTGATTAATTTAGCTTGATGTTCTAACATTTTAGCTGGAGTATTAAAATACAATGTAGCCATTCTTGCTCCTGTATTATTTTTTCTCCATACAAACTCATCTGGACCTAAACGAAAATTTGCATCAAGAATAGATTCCCAAATCCTCTTTTGAATTATTGAAGGTTTAATTCCTTTTTTCATTCCAGCTTCAACAGTAGCAAGAACATTAACTCCATTTTCCATAAATTCAATAAAAGTTGTCATTGAACCTGGAATAGTTTTAAGCATATGACTTGCACTTTCTAATCCAGCACCCTCTAAAGTTTCTATAATACTTTTCATATTATAGAAACTTCCTACTAAACGTGATTCTAATGCTGGAGATTTTTCCCATTTAAGTCTTGTTCTCGCAGCATCAATACTAACCTTGACTGCTTTAGGTAAAGTTTTAAAAGCTTCGACTGGCCCAACTTCTGTTATTGTATGAGGACTTTTTAATAAATGTTTAAATGCGACAGAGACACTAAAACCAATAGTTCTAAAATATTCAAAAGCAAGAGCAGCATTTCCAGCTTTACCTAAACTCGACAGTTGTTCAGTCTTCATATTTTTATTTAGCCAATCAGTATAATATGACTTAAGTTTTGGAGGCATGTCAACCATAGGATCTCTCCAACGATCTAAAAAAGGTTGGTAAGCTATTTTCTTATTTACTATCGGAATATAAGAATCAAGTATTGTTTTCATATCTGGATACCAACTACGAGAGTTAGGTGTCCGATGCTGGAATTTTAAAACTGTAGGTAATTTTTTACTCTGCATTCCTAAAGTATCTAAAAGAGTAGTCTTAGAATCTATAGCAGCTTTCCAAAGATTTGGAGTATAATCTCCATCCTTTACTGGAATATCATTTCGAATAAGTTCTTGTTTACTTTTTTCAAAAAATTCTTTTATTTCTTTAATTATTACTTTTTCCTCTGATGTAAGTTTAATTTTTTCAGGAAGTCTTCCTTCTGCTTCTAACATTATTCTAATACTACTATGCTGTTTAGCTAACTTTGGTAAAACATTCTCTAAATGTTTATCCATTTTTAAACTAATATCCTTCAGTGCCCCTCCAATTCTTTCCTTCTCTTTTTTATTTATTTCTTTTAATTTTTCTTTATTCTTTCCTTCTCTCATACGTTTAATTTTTTGTTCTCGTAATTTAACTCTTTCTTGAGAAGCAAAAGTATCTGTCATTTTACGTTCAACTTTATTTCTTATAGGATCTAAAGCTTTGTCTAAAGCAGTACGACTTTCTTTAGTCCAAGTTCTATCTATTACATCCTTTGCCCATTTTCCTTGATTTCCTATATTTTGATGGTAAGCCATATAACTTTCCATAAAATCATAAGAAGGATTATTTTCTAAATTATATGCATAATCAAATTGTTGATGTGGGGACTGTCCCTCATGGTACCATTTCTGATCTGTATAAGTTTCTTTTAATTTCGGATATTCTTTTCCTATCATTGGACGTACAAAATCTGGAGCTATACCATTACCTGTATAGGGATTAATCATTCTTCCTTCATTAACTAAAAAATTATAATAAGATTCATAATTAGGATTATCCCAAAGTTGCCTTACTCCAGGTTCAATAACATCCTGTATAAAAGATTTCTTTTTAGGCTTTTTTTCTTTTTTTACTTTAACAGCTTTATGAGTATCTATAAGTTCTTCTACTTTATAAGCTTTTTCATATTCCATACCTTTAGATATTAAATATTCAGGGACAGTTAAGTTTCCTTTCCGAGCTTCTTTTTTAATTACCTTAAGTGCTTTAACTTGTTTAGGCTCAAAATTAATTGTAATAGCTCCAGTTTGATTTTTTAGGGGAGCGAGTAAAGTATTTAAAGCATTATAGGTTTTACCTTTAAAAAATCTTTTCATCTTTTTATTTATTTTTAAATAATACTGCTGTTTTCCTTGGGCATCTGTAATAGTTTCTACTTTCCCTTTAAGTTCATTCTCAAGAAAATTTTTAACTTGCTTATCATAAAGAGATTCAAAATTAGTTTTTCCTGGATATTTCTTTTTTATATTATTAGCAGTTTCCCAACTAATTCCATCCTTACCTTCTTTAATTGCTTTAATAAGGGTATCACGTAAAACTACTTTATGCCAATCTTTTTTAAAAGGCATATCAGGAACTTTATCTAAAGAAGTTTTAAGCTTATTCATTTCCTGAAAAATTAAAGTTTGTTTTTGAAAATCACCTTCAGCCTTTAAATATTCTTCCTCTAATAATTTAAGTTTATCTTTAGTATAAATATCATTAAAATTTTCATAGCCTTTTACTTTAGCTTTATCATGAGCTTTAGATTGTAACTCTTCTATATGAATTGTATTTTTAACTTTATCTTTTATTTTTAATGCTTTATCATAAACACGACTTTCAGCAAATGTAGTATTATCTTTACCTGTAGTATATTTAGTTTCAGTATAATTAGTCCCTACTTCAGGAGCAATCGTTCCTGAAGTAGTAACATCTTTTTTAATTTTTAATTTTTTTCCTTCAAGACTTTTTATTACTTCTTTTAAATTAATTCTTTTTTGTTTTTTATTTAATAATAATTCAGTTAAACCTAATAAATTCATATCTTCTTTACTAATACCATCCCTTAACATACGTTTATATAAACTTGTAGCTTTAGGATTTTTGCCATATTCTTTTTCTATTAAATCAATATCTAAAATAGGTTCATTAGTTTCTTTTATTATAGAAGATTTAACTGCCTCTTTATTCTTACTTTCCCTTCTCTGCTTATCTAATTGTTCTTGTATAGACTGTTGCCGTGTTACACCTTCTTTGGCTTCTTTATTAGTACGCGTTACAGTTTCTTCGCGTCTAAATTCTCCAGGATCAGAAGAATCTAATTTCTTTTCTTTTAAACTATTAATAGTTTGACTTTGTTCTTTTCCTTCAGAAGTTTTTAAGTACTCTTCTAAGTCGTTCATACTCTCATCTAAAGTTTTTTGAGCTTTTTTTAATACTCTCTTCTTTTTATTACCTGTTAAAGTTTTTGCTTTTTCGAATAATTTACCTGCAGTTTTTATTCCAGCCTTACCTCCATAATGATATACGCCTAATTCAGCAGTAGCTACAAGAAAAGCATTTGCATTTGGATGCTTTTCTTTATCAATAAAAGGATCAATTACTTTATGTAATCCTGAAGGAACTAAACTAAAGACTTTTCCCGCAGCTTCTAAACCTTTTTGGGCAAACTTAGTTTTAGGTTCAGGTAAAAAACCTCCATAAGTATGTATATAATTCGCAACACGTTCACCCATTAAAGCTTGTTCTTCAGGTGTTTTTGGGGTTTTAATTCCTAACTTTTCTTGTGCTTGTTTAATTAACTTTATTGGGCTTTCAATTATTGTATCCTTACTTAATTCTTCTAAAGCATTCTGTATTTTAAGGCTACCAATAGTTCCAAATTGTGCTAGATAAGAAGGAATAAAAGCTGTTGCTCCTGCTGCCATTTGCCCGACAAATTCAGGTATACCACGAAAAATATCGTTAGCTTTCTTAAGAGTCCCTAAACCCATTTGAGTTGGTTCAACTTTTGAACCGTCAGTAGAAGTTTCTGTAACCTCTTTAACTGGTAAATACTTATCCATAAGATTAATATCTGAATCTACTTTAATCTCATCTGCTTGATTATTTATATATTTATCCATAAGATTAGTAGAAGTCTCTTCAGATACTTTAGATTCATTAGTTACAATATCATTTTTATCTTTTTGGGTATCTTCAATAGTATTATCTTCAATAGTGTTATTTTGACTTTGATTATACTTTGTCATAAGATCCATTATTGTTTATTCCCTTCAGCAACATGTTGAAAATATTCATTAATTGAATCAACTAAACCTTGTTTAACTGCTGTACGAGCATCTTTTAATATCATTTGTTTTGTTACAGGCTTACCATTAATACTCATCTCTTTAAGATTTAATGAATTCCATTTATTAAATCCTCGACGATCATAATAATAAACCTCAGCTCCTTTATTTTCATTATTCATAGTCCGAGCTTCTTGTTGTTTTTGTGCATGAGACTTATCTGAATCAGCAAGAAAATCCCTTGTAGTCTCTTCTCGCCTTAACCATTTTTCATTCTGTTTATCCTTTAAACTTTCCTCTGCTCGAGCATCTCTTTTATTCGCAATATTAGTAGCCTGCTCAAATTTCTTAACATTAAGATTATAATTATCAATTGTAGCTTTATCAGCAATAGATAAAGATTCTCCTTGTTTAGCTCGTTCCATAATTTGAGCTATTTTATATCCATGCTTTATTTTTTCCATTTCTTTTTTAAAGTTCTGCTCAGTTCCTGTATCAGATACATCCTGCTCTCTTTTAAGTTTTTCAGCTTCTTGTAATGCAGCTCTATCTTTTGCTTTTTGTAATATAGCTACCTCATTAGCTTTTTCTTTATCTGATTTAGTTCGATCGTATTTAAGATCCTCTAAACCTTTATTATAAATTTTATCTCTAATATCCATATTATTTTGATTCTCAGCAGTCATAATAAGCTTTAACATATCAGGACTAACCCCACGTAAATCTTCAGCTGTTAAACCCTGATAACCAATAGTTTCTGCGGCAGATGGTAATTCATTTACATTAATATTATTAAGTTTTGCTATTCCTTCATCCCCTTCAGCAAAAGAAAATTTATTTGTTTGAGGTGTATTTTTATATCTTAATTTCATATCACCATTGCCTGAGATATCAATACCATCAAAAGCTTTATTATCTTGAGGATCTGATAATAATGAACCATCTTTAAGCTTTGACATAATTTGATGTGTAAGATCTTTCTGTCCTGTAGCCTGTTTTGCTACAGCCTTTTGATCTGCTTTACTTTGACTCCAAGCTAAAGAGGCTTTTCCTAAAGCACCTCCAACACCAGTAGGATCTAATCCAATACCTATCTGAGAAAGAGCCTGAATAAAATTAGGGTCATCAAATTTATTCTTTAACCATCCTTTAACCTGATCAGTTTTTGTTAATGGAATTTCTGATACTAAATCAGTCATTGGTTTTTCTGGTATAGTTAAAGAATTATCTAAATTAAAAACATCATCCGAATTTATATTTGTTTTAAATGGATCTTTTATTGGTTGTTTTAACCAATTAAAATTCCATCCTGTTCCTGCTCCTGTATTTGTTTGCCCAAACATAAATAACTCCTTTTATTTTTTATGAAAAATATCCAGCAATACCACCAATAATACCGCCTGCTAAAGCTCCATAACCACCACCAACCTGATAACCAAGTGCAGCCCCACTTGCCATACCGCCAACAACTTTTTGTGTCGTACTGGCTTCCTGCGCTGCTGTAGCAGAAGTTGCTCCTTGCAATGCTCCAAGATTAGCTCTTTCCTGAGCTAAAATAGTAAAAGGCCACATAGCATGTTTAACTAAATGCTCAAAGTTATGTGCATCTGTATCAAATTCAAGTGCTGTAGCAAGTTTCATAACTTCTATATAAGTACCTATAACTCCTTGATTCCATTTAAGATGTTGAGCAAAAACTTCCGCAGCAATTGGAATTAATTTATATTGAAGATTCGCATTAAATTCAGCTACTTTTTTATTCCGCCCCTGTTCAATAATACTTTGCCCAAGAATAAAAGTACTTGACATAACAGAATTTGTATCTCTCATTCCCAATTGAAATCTTGGTAAAATAGTTTGTTCAATATCATCTGTCAATAATGCATTATGAGCAGTACTTGCATTTAATATAGTTTCATTATTTTGAACATCAAATAAAACTTGATTAAATAAACTTTCAATATCTAAACCAGCAACAAACTTTCCATACATATCATATAAAGAAGGAAAACTTGCTATTGTATGTCCAACCCCATAAAGACCAGGTAAAAAATCTTTTTTTATAAATGAGGTATAAGGAGAAACTTTTCGGGCAATATCTCCAAAAGCTTCAGATTTAGCTAAAAAGACAGCATGTTTAATTTCAATATATGGGGCATAACGAATAATATTTTTACCACTTTTACTTCCTCCCATGTTTACCCCCTATAAATAATATTCATATGTATGAGAACTACAACGAGCCCCAACAGATAAACATATTTCATGAACTCTTTCATTATTACTATTCCCAATAATTGCTTTACATTCTGCTTCAGTAGCTATCTTAGATAAAGCTACAAAAACTCCCTGCCAAACAGAATCTTCTTGGGTAAAAAAAGAATAAATATTATTAAAGCATAAGTATTTTATTTGTTCTTGCTCCAAAAAAGAAAAAGATATAATAACAATAAAAGATATTTGATTTTCTTTCTTACTAAAAAAACAATATTTTTTACCAGAAAGCAAATCATATAATAAATTTTGTAAATAAACTTTCTGATATTCTTCTTTAATATCATCTGATTGTATAGCAGCAAATTTAATAACTTCCCAAAATTGAGGAACTTGATTACCATGAATCTGAATTAACATCTTTATCTCCTTTTAATATCTAAATGACTAAAGCCATGAATAACGCCATTAATTTTTAATTCGTCAAGATAAACTTTTTCATATGCAGTCATCCTAAAACAAAGTTTAAACTCCCTACAGTAACAAGGTAAATATGCAATCCCTTGGGGAGTAAAAGTTACCCAAGGTGTATAAGCAAAAGCAATTCGTTTATCCATTCGATAAGCTATACAAACCTCCATATCTTCTATCCCTTCAGTCGCAAGTTCTATATTAAATATAGTTTTTTCTTTTCTTGTTCCAAGATCATAAATATCAGTTGTAAAAGAAATAGGAGGTATTATTAAAGTTTGGTCGGAAACAACCATAGTAGCTTTTTTATCATAAGCAAAACCAGAAATATTAGGTATTCCCTTACACAAACTTTTATCTTTAATACTATAAACATAACCAATAGTTGAACTACAGATATATAATAAATTATTCTTTTTATCAAGGCTTAAAATTGCTGTAGTTAATGGATTAAGGTATTCTTCATAACCAAGATTAATTTGTTCTTTTTCTGTAATATGCCAAAGACAGCCAAAAAGATCTACATACCAATGATTTAATTCTGTTCCTATTTGAGCTTTTTTATTCTTACTTCCTATAGAAATAATTTGTTTAGGCGACCAATTTTTTTCTATCGGCTTTACCTGCACAATACCTTTACTACCATAAACAATAACTGATTTTTCTAATTTAATAATATCATAAATAATACCAATAGAATAAAGTGGGCGTTCACCTGCAATATTACTATGATCTTGAGTAAAAGATAAATGCCCAATCTGTGACCATTTTAACCAAGAAGCTTTTGAAATACTAACATGAATTCCAGCAGCAGAAATTTTAAAATCAAATTCAAGTTTATTATTTAAAAGAACTTTTCCTAAAACATCTTCACCATGAATGCTAAAATTAAAATTTAATTTCCCTGCCTCAATCCAATGATTTGCACATTCACCAAAGTTTTCAAAATTAAAACTCAGCCTTCCTTGGAGAGAATTTCCAAAACGATCTTCATCATTACAATCATAAAAAAGATCTAAAGCTGGATTTCTGGGTAAAGGTCGATCAGAGTAGAAAGATCCTTTAATTGAAGCTACAAAAAAAAGTTTATTCGTTAAAATATTATTATGACGAATAACATCTGACCATCCCTGAATATGAAAACCAAACTCTAATTTACTTGCATTTATGGTAGCCATAAAAACCCCTAAACATCAAACTGAATATTTTGAATAGTTAATGTACCACCAGCAGCCTGAGTAATTTCACCACCAAAATCTATATAACCAATAATTACATCTGCTGATACAGTCCCAGAAACAACTACTGTATCATCAAAAATAATCATTCCAGGTGTTGGTCCAATATTTCCTGTTGAAGCTGTCCAAGTAATATCATCACAAGTAGTCTCTGCCCTATTTGTAGTATTATTCTGAGTAACTACTACAGTAGTTAATAATTTACTATTCTGTGTATATCCATTTGCAGTAGCTAATTCATCTGCACTTACATCAGCATAACCTTCATGAGTATCAGGATCAAAAGTAAACCCAGATTTCATTAAAATACATTTAAAAGAATCATTTGAAAAATCAATCTTTTTTATTGCTAAAGCATATCTTGCATTATTACTAAGTTCTGTTGCCATAAAATTCTCCTTAATTAACTAATTTTTAATCCAATATCAAAAGTATGGTTACCTACAACAATATATCTATTTGCCCCAAAACAACAACCAAAACGTTGATCAGAACTTGTTTTTTCTAATCGCCATTCCCACTGAAGTCCATTTGCAGATAAATATATATCATAACCAAAAGTTCCTATACAACCATATGGTTTTTTATAAAAAATATACCTAAGATCCTGCCCTGTACTAACCCAAGAATCTTTATAAACATTTCGATGGTATATCATATGACTATCAGTAGAAATTAATTCATGCCCATAAGCTGGAACGGGGAAAGTATATAAATCCCAATTATCTAAATCTATAGAACGATAACAAGAATAATAATTATTCGCTATAATATAATGATAACCATCATAATAACAGTTTCCAGAGTACTGGCAAAATTGCCCCACAGATCTCCAGTTTAACCAAGTAGAATTAAAATGAGAATAACCTACTACAGTAGTAGCACCACCCTGGGAAAGTGTTAGCACAATCACATTAAAAGCCTTATTATAAGCAATAGAAGAAGGATAATATCTAGAAGCAGTTCCATCAAAAAGAATTTCCCAAGTAAGTCCATCCGAAGATTTTAAAACCTGCTTCCCAAAAACGGCAATAAAATAACCTTCTTCGTAAATAATTTGAATACCTGATCCTGCATTAGTTCCTGTAGGTCTACTAAGCCAAGTATAACCACCATCATCAGAAACTAAAACACCTCCATTATCAAAAGTTACTACAACAAACCTTCCATATTTACCTCCAACATTTTTTGTCCAAGCAATATCTATACCCCTACCATAAACAATCGGAACAACAATAGGATCTGCATAACGTGGAGGAGGTAAATGAGCTCCAGGATCTTTTGGATTTGAACTCCAATAACCACAAGGAGAATGATTTTGAGTTACTGTTTTATGAGAAGTTTCATCCATACTCCAAACAGGATCTTTTGAATCACTAATTAAATTACCTTCATTATAACGTTCATCAGCTAAACTTTTTACAAAGTTATCCTGCCAATCTGTAGATTCATCTTTCCAAGTACTCATTACTTTTCTCCTCCAATAAGCACTTGTCCATTATAATTACATAATGCATTTGCTGCAGGCAGAGAAGAAATAGAATATTCTTGTGTAAGTGAATTTCTTATTACAGCTACCTCATTATTTGAGATATATAAATAAGTAATAAAATCAACTACTTGCCAAAGTTCTTTAGCAGACGTAGTTAATTTTAATTCCCAGGTTGTATTATTTAATTCATAAATTTGAGTAGATGTAAATAAAAGTATAAAATTAGAAAGAACATAAATCTGTGGATAAGGAAAAGTGGCAGTAATTGTTCCTATATCAATACAAGATATATCATCAATTGCTTGCAATACACCATCTTTACCAACTAAAGACTGTAATAATTCCATACCATCATTATTACGAATATTAGAAACTTTACTTCTAAGTCCTTTAGATAATGAATCATTAAATAAAGTTAAAGTAAATTTCCCATTCTGGAATATTTCTAAACCTGATTTTCTACTTACCATAATTATAACTGTCCATTAATAGTTATATCTAACTCATCTTTCTTCTTTACATTTTCAGTATCACAACCAGAACTTAATGCTATCTGCTGTTTAATTTTAGGTGTAGCTAAAACTAAAAGTTTTTCATAAGCTAAACCAGAATTAGTTTCCTCAAGTTTTTCTAATACTTTTTGTATTATTAATGAATGACCCTTAAAATTTGGATTTTCATCTAAATAAGAATCTGTAAGTTTTTTCATACTTGCATGTTCTTTAATTAAATTCCCAAGAACTTCTGGCATTCTTAACAATATCTTTTCAGTAATATCAAAAACAAGTTGATCCATTTGTTCATTCGATAAAATCATTAATTTATCCTCTTATTTGATTTATACCATAACATTCTTCTTCTACAGCATCTTTATTAATTTCTTCAACATCATCCCTTATTCGTGATAACCAGTTTTTTGCATTTTCAGTTCCACGACTATTTGATTCCAGATCATAATAAGCAGCTCGAAGTAATAAATCATATTCTTCTAATGCCCAATAATTTTCATCTCCATCAGCTGTTAATTCTACATTCTTAAATAACCCATTAACTTCAACAATATAAGTTTCATCTGGAGGAGGGACAATTACTACTCCACGATAATTATAATTTTCATCTCCTTCATCCCACGTAGCATTAATAAAAGTTCCAAGAGAATCTCGTTCAGTAGTTTCAAGTGCACGTAATTCAGCTAAAGCAAAATAACCAGGAGCTCCTTGAGTTGTTACAGTACTGGGATCATTATACAGAAATTTTAAATCAGCTAAACTAATTTTAGTTAATGGATAACGTTCCTCTGTATTATTTACCCAAATAGAATGAATTACTCTACAGTGATGTTGAAAAGTAATACTGTATGCACCAGGAGAAAGTGAAAAATAAAGTTTTGCTTTTTCTGCATTAATATTTGATAACTTACCAAGTAACTTTAAACCATTATTAATATAATAATTAGCTCCAGCATCAGCATAAGTTGATGTATCCGTTACAAGATCATAACGCCCAGATTGCTTAACAAATTGTGTCCTTAATTCAAGCAGATTCATTTTTATAAATCCTTAGTAGTTAAAAGTAAGGGATAAGTTAATACCCCTTACTTATTTTGTTCATTAATTGAACACACAGTAAAAACTTTTATACTGTATTAGGACTACCAAAACCGGTTAAATATGCCCAAGATAATGGGAGATTATATTCAAGCCCAGCTTCTGTTAAGAATTCTTCTTTAATTCCATCACGTCGTGTATAACCAGTATTAGTTTTACCAAGACCTTCCCCAATAAAATGAGTATCACGATTCTGGAGATATTTATAAACTACATTTTCTGGTTCATAAATAACCATTATATTCCGTGTAGTAGCTTCCATTGATAATAATGGATGAGTCAATAAATGAATAGTTCCCATAGCAGTCACAAACTCTGTAATTTTAATTCCATATACAGAAGTAGTAGCACCAAACTGAAAATCCCCTCCATTTTTAACTAATTTATTTAACGCAAGTAATGCACCAGAACCACATAAAGCTAACTTATCAGTAGTGCCATAACGAAAACAAATTTCAAGTTGAGTCTCAAACCAATCTTCTCCTCCAGCTAACCAACTTTGTCCTGACCAACCAGCTTCTGTTGTATAATTACTTACATTTCCAGCAGTACCTCCATGACCAGTATAACCACCACGAATAGCTGGAATAAGCCCAAGCGTAGTTCTTGAGGGTTTTCCATTAGCTCCAATAGTCTCACTGGGAACACTCCAAAGTAAAGCATATTCTATTTCAATAGAATGCTGCTCAAGAGTTTCCAATTTAGTTCTTTGATACTGCTTAGGTAAATTCCTTAAATTTGTATTCAAGGCAGTCCCGGTCATTTCAAGTGGTGTACGAAAAATCTGAGTATAATTATACCATTTAGTAGGATCATGAGCAAGAGCATCAGGCATTCCAGCACCCTCTGAATTTATATTACCTGCAACAAGAATAGTATCCACATCAGAAAGATCCCCAAGTGTACTATTATCATCAGCCTCAAGTAATGTTACACGTACATAAGAATTATTTCCATTAGGTACACGATCAGTAATTTTTGCAATAACATCAACAGTTAAATCACTGGCATCCCTTAAAGTAACTTCATGCCCAATACGGAAAAAACCTATATCAGTTGCTGACATTCTAATATATAACACTGTTCCAAGAATACCACCAGAAGTATAGGCAGTTGTAAATGTATTATTTGTATATACTCCAGTAACAGTACCACGAGTAGTTGGCAATCCTTTTGTCCACCAGTAAAATGCTGGATCAGTTACTGACGTCTTTTTCATTTTACTCATTAACGCTGTAATTGGAGCCATTCCATTTGGTTTATAATAAAGTATTTGCTCTTTCCAAGCTTTTGGACGTTCATCTTCAGCCCAATCATTTGTACCCCTCATACCAAAAAGACCCATAATTAATTCTCCTTATATTTTATCTAATTTATAATTATTTCAAAATTTAAATAGTTTTACTTATTCCTGTAAACCGCATTCAAAAGATTTACAAATAACTGCTCCAGCAACATCTGAATCATTTAATAAATACATAAATGGAACAACAACTTCCCCATCATCAAAGGTAAAAGCTGCTGTAGTTGCAGGAGGCATACCATCAATTGTATAGGTCACTACACCAGTAGCACTAACAAAGATACCCAATTCATGAGTTTCTCCATCTGCAAAATTATTTGTAGTATCTGTACTTGTAGCTGCTCCGGCATTAAGAATAGTTTCAATAGTAATATCACCACTAATTACATTTAAAATAGCCATTTCATCATAATCATCTATCGCAGCCTGATAAGCTGAAACTTTCCGAAATCCAAAAGCACAATCATCAGTTCCAGATACATCTGCAATACTAAAAAGCATTTTAGTATAAAAAGCTCCAGAAGTACCTACAGTAAAAACACCTTTATTTGCAGCATTAATACCTAAACAAATTTCCACTCCATCATCATCTGTTTGATCCATATTAATATCAAGTCCACCAACACCCAAAGTAGGACTAAGAATAGTTTGAGTACCTAAAATATGATACTCAAATTGAGAATCATTAAGTCTCATAAGATTCTCATCTCCAGTACCTCCTGTAGCAGCGCCTGCACCAGCTTTAGCAGTACTTATTGGTTCAACATTAAAATCTTCTCGGATAAAATTTCCTTGAAGACTTTTTACAATTCCAGAAACATTAACTCCATTAGGAAATTCTATTGGACCTCCCTTAGTAAATGAATCTACAAATGCTCCATATCTACTTTCACTCATAATTAATACTCCTTAATCTAAAAGTTCATTCATTTCATCAATTTCACTTTGTACTCCAGAAGATTTTTTCTTTTTAGCGCCTTTTCTGGAGCCTTTGTGTTTAGCAAAAGCAGGTTTTTTCTTAACTTTCCCAGTCTTAGAATCTCCATCTTTATGCTTTTTTTCTTTTTTATATTTTATACCAAGTTCTTTATATATAATCTTAGCTGTTTTCTTAAGAACTTTCTTTAAATCAAACCCAGCCCCTTCTTTTTCAGCTACTTCTTTAGCTGTTGCAGCAACATATTTCTGAACATTTTTTAATTTAGGATGATCATTATAAAAATCAGTTTTAATTTGCTCTAAATCTTTTTGATTTACCATTGTTTTTGTAACAAGTTTTGGTGTTGCTTCCATAAGTTTATTAACTGTTTTATTATGAACCTGTTTTTCAAAAGCAGTTAAAAAAGTTTTAAGTGCTTTTGTTTCCTTATCATCATAATCCATTTCATCAATAAAACTATCAAATTCAGGAGAATCAAAAATATCAGTATCAGAACTATTTTCTTTTTTATCTTTTTCTTTATCCTCTTTTTGAATAAGCTTATTTATAGCATCTAAAAGTTTTTCATTCTGTGCTTCTAAAGTTTTTATGCGAGCATCATTATTATCTTCATCCTCATCTTCCTCTTCTTCTTCCTCTTCCACTTCTTCATCATCATCTCCAGACTCGTCCTCGTCCTCATCCTCATCCCCTTCTTCATCTTCAGAAGTTTTTTCTTCTTCATCATCTTCTTCTTCATTATCAACTTTCTTTTTAGACTCTTTTTTTTCTTCTTCCTCTTCATCGGTTCCAGTTAATTTAAGCTCTTCCTGTAAAACTGTATTCATTACATCAAGCTCTTTACTTTCTAAGTCTTCTTTTTTAGCCTTAAGTTTACTTAACAACCTACTTAATTTAATCAGCATTTGATTCTCCCTCTTTCAGTTCTGAATCATCAGAAATTTTATTTTTTACCATATCAGAAAAAAGTTCTTTCATTTCTAAAAGATTCCTTTTTCTCCCTCTAAACATATCACATTGACGTCCAGTATAAGTAACGTCAAAATCATCTAACATAAGAGAAGTTTCTATAATCCTTAAATCTAACTCATGAATAAAATCAGAATATACTGAACTATTCATAAAATGTTTAATTTCATTAGGTGAAGACTTTATCTGCCCCATAATACCTTCCTTAAATAATTGAGTATATGTTTTCTTTTTCATTAGATTGCTTGATCAAAAGGAATTAAATTACCCTTCTGAACATCCTTTTCAATATTTTCATTTGATTGAATTTCAGCTCCACGACGAATAAAATCATCTATACTTTTAGCTCCATTTGACTGCATAATTTGTTTAAATATTTTAACTATATCAAATTTTTGAGATAATTCAGGTTGCTTTGTAATTAACTCAAACATCTTTAAAGAAACTGAATTATCTCCTCCAGGAATACTTCCATCACGTATAAGTACATCATAAGCAATATCAAGATCTGCTGGAGATACTTTCATCCGTCCTCTTGAAATACTATCTTGGTATTCTTTATATAAAACTTCTGACCATGAACCTGTAACTTTAATATATACTTCATCATCTAACATCTGTTGTGTATGTTCTGCAAAAAATGTTCCTATATCTTGCATACCTTGAAGCCCAATAACTTTAGCTACCCTTTCTAATCTACTCATACCACCAGAAGCTGTTCCTTGAAATTCAGCTTTTGTTAATCTATCTGGTCCACCAGTCCTTAAACTCCCCATAGCACTACTATCAGTAGCAGTAGTTTTCTGCATCCAATCAATAATAAAACTCGAATCCCCAATATGTTGGCGTGTTACATCATTAATCTGTAATTGCTTAACAGCATCATTAATCTTTCCTTGACCCCAGCCAGGTCTACGCATTCTAACCATACCACCATATTTAGAATCTTTTAAATCATTTGTATTAATAAGATAAGGATCATAAATCAAAGTATTATTAACTGCCTTTCTTACATTAGCTATATGAGAATTAAATAAAAAATCAAGGACTCCCTGAAGCCCGGATACAATTTCTAATCTTCCAAGAGGTGTACTGGAATAACCATCAAAATCCGGACTCGTTACAGCAGCAGGAAATTTATCATGATCAAAATCAGCTGGTCTGGCAGTCAGGACAACTTGATCTCCAGCAAGCCTAAAAAGCCATTTTTCGGGTAATTCACCCTTTCCAAGTCCCCAATCTTTTGGAATAATTTTCATATACTGCACAATCTCAGTAATAGGTTTTAAGGATGAGCTTAAATGTTTTGTAGATGAAAACCTTAAATGACGAGCAGATTCATCTTTATCATAAATACTTGTTGTTCTATTATGTAAAAGGTCTAAATATTTTACATTAAAAACATTTTCATCGGCAGCTTCTTCAGTAAGTAAATCCATATAATTTGTATCACTTACCCATCCAACACTTTCACCATTTTGAATATTATCAACAGATACATTTGGATCAGGTAAATAACGATAAGGATCAATATTAATTAAAGCATTCCCCTCAAACAAACCATTTGAACTGGTTTTCCATATAGGAGCTACAACACCTATACCATAAACAAAAGCATCACGAAACATTGTATGAAGATTTAACATTACTTTAAATTTATTACAATGTAAGTTTATTATCTTTTCTAATAAAATACTTCCCATGACATCATCTGGAGAATATCCCTCATAACGAAATAAAGGTTCCTGAAAAAAAGCTGTCATCATATAACTAAGAAGAGTCTCTAAAATAGCATATGTATATGGAAATACAATACTTACAGGTTTTCGATCATCATTAAGTAAAATACCAGTCTCTTCAGTATCAAGTCGTTTATAAGCAGTTAAGAATTTATCTTGTTCATTCCAAGACTCAAAACGATTCTGCATAACTCCCGCAGATTCTTGTGCCCTTTCTAATACACGATCAACAATTAAATTATGAACTTTACTTCCAGGAGTTAAATCTACCCCTTCTGGATAATATTGTTTATAATCAAATGTCTGTGAGGTTAATCCAGCACTAATAGCTCTTCTACCTGCACTCCCATAAATTATTACTGGCATAAAATCTCCTAAATTGCTCTTTCATAAAGTTCTATTTTATCATCATGAAGCTCATCAAATTCATCTTCAAAATCATTATCAAGATCATCAGGATCAAACATCATTGCATGATCTTCCATAATCTGTGTTATATAACTTAAAGCATCTATAATATCTTTAAGTTTACTTTTTGGATGCCAAATTAATTGATTCTCTAAAGCTCGACAATTACTTTTATTATGATAAATATAGCCTAAACGATAACTTGCAGAAAGAGCTGTAGATATTCTTGTATCTTTATTTCCTTTAGCATGCAGTCCTACATAAGTAGGATAAATTCCACGTTTATGCATTTCATTTTGTATCGGCTGACGAATAAATTCATTCAATCCAGTTTCTTCTACTGCCAACATCATTGCATTATGCATTAAAACAAAATTAAACATCACTTCATACAAATCATCAGGTCTAACTTTACCAGAAAAAATATCACGAATAAAAATCATTCCATGTTCTCGATCAACAGAAATTGCTAATACTGCTGATTCTGCAGATTGCATTTTTACTGTCTTAGCCGGATCAGTAATTATTACCGTAACAAGCTTACGGATAGGGATCTTTAGTAATTGCACTTCTCCAAGGTCGTTCAATTGTTGAACCACCTCAAGATGATCTCCACACTCATTATAATACTTAAATGACTCCTGCTTAAAAATAGCATCTTTAAGTGATATTGGAATATTCATTCTTTCCATATAAAATAAATCAGCTTTACCTTTTTCTACATGCTCTTCATATTCTTTAATAAGTTCTTCTTTTGTCATATAGTTAGAATCATAAGAATTAAATTCATCATCACAGATACTGAGAACTTTATTTGGAGTATCTACAGTAATCCAATCACTCGAATCAATAAGAGTTTGTAATAACGCATCCTGATGTTTAATTGTATCAATATATAAAAACTCTGCTGATTCACCATATTTAGATTCTGTTTTCATTAAATCAGAAAAAAACCAATTAGATAACTTTTCTCTTTGTTCATCACTCCTAAGATTCTCGACTGATTCAAGATCATCAATTATAATTAAACCTGGTCGATGTCCCATCCAATTTAATCCACGAACTTGCTGTCCTGCACCACGAGGAAGAATAAAAATTTCTCCAAAAGCTACCCAAGATTGTTTACTAAAACTATCATTTATAATTCCTTGCTTACTAAATTTAATATTTCCAAAATACTTTTGTACTATATCAGTCTGTAATAATCTTTTTATAGCCTCAGTCTGCATTTCAGCACTTGTAGCAGAATTTGAAAGATAAATAATAAAATTAGTTTCCCTAAACAAGACTGCTTTAATAACTCTAAGTTTTGCTAAAGTAGTTTTACCTAATCCACGAGGAGCTGCAATAGCTTTTTTCTTACCTTTACCATCTATTACAGTAAACATCTTATCATGTAAAGTAGAAAAGTCTATAGGGACTTCTTCAGGAAATAAAGTTTTAGCAAATACTTTACTATTAAATAAACAATTTGAAAGTATAGCCTCAAACTCTGGGTCATATTTATCTAAATTATATGCCATTATTTAAAAGTACTTAAAACAAGTTTAATTATATCAATAAATTGATTAGTAAAAATTAAAGCAAGAATAATAGCTGACCCACAACCCAGAACCATTGTCCTATTTCTTTTAGATAAATTATTCCACCAAGCTTTCATAATAACTCCTATTTAAGTTTAAGTTTTATTTTATTTATACTAACTATGTTTTGATCAACCTGTTTACGTACAATCTTAATATCACGCTTCATATAATATAAATCCTTTAACATCGCCGTGTCAAGTTTTCCCTGCTCTTGAATATTATCATACATCTGTTGATTTTGCGTAATCATCTTGTCAACACCCCAGCCGATGAACATGATGCCAATAAGAACCAATGTTCCGATAATTGTTTTATATATCTGTATAGCATCAATTTGGTTAAAAGGCTTTTCTTTTCCTGACATTTAAATAGCTCCGATTAAAGGATTATAAAAATTTAAACAATTTAATGATAAGCTCCATTTTGTGCCTATTAAAGATTCTATTTCAGTTAAAAGACATTTTTTATGTATATAAGTATTTTTAATAAAATAATTTTCAGATTCTATATTATTGAATTTAATTTTCTGAAAACTTTTTGTTTTTCTGATAAATCCATATTTATATCCATCCACATATAAAGATACTGTGCTGACAGGATATTTCCAAAAAATTGAGAGTACAAGCCCGATTATATTTTTAGGATATTGAAATAAAATAAAAACATCTTCTTTATTTAATTCTTCGGATTCTTTTTGATCAAATTTTTTAATTTTATGATATAAAATATACCCACATAAAAACATAAAAACAGGGATTGTTATATCTTGTATATTTTTTACTATCAATGAAAGTTTCCCTGCTCCTGACATATCAATAACACCCCAGGACGCAATTAAAAAAACTTGAGAATATTTATGAAGAATTTCATATTGAATTATAACATAAGTGATAAGCGCAAAAAATTCATAAACAGTAAAAAATAACCAAAATAATTTTCTCTCTATATTTTGATATGGAATAATCCAAACAAAATAACACAACACACTAAAAAGTAGTACATGGAGCCCGAATCCATGCACTACTTTAGTGCCGAGATAAGTATCTGCAAGCATGTAGATTCTTCCACAGATAAAGGCTAATATGAAAAACAGAAATTTCATTTAGAAGCCACCGAGCCACCGCATACTACCCCCGCACCAATACCAAGTAAATCTCTCAACTTATCACATAGCCCTCTTGTTTCAAAAGAAACATTTTCAACGGCTGTAATCCAATTTTCAATGTCCTGGAAAGTAGCTTGTTTAGCTTCTATGCTCTCAGAATTGCATATACCGCCTACAAAACTGATATACACTTCTTCCCTTCTGTCTTTTTCCCATGTGCAAATTTTGTTAATCTCATCTAAAATCCCTCTTGCCTCTTTAAACATGTTTTCAATTTCCATATTACATTCTCCTGTTATGGATTAAACTGTAATGGTTGCCATCTCCGAACCTTGCTCCCCATCTACAAAACCTGTGCAAAGATTCCCAGAAAACACCAAACTGTTCATGATCAGAATTCTTTGTTAAAAATTTACCATCTTTAAACAGGTTTATATCCCCAGCCAATTTAATATAATGGTTGCTGTTCTTTTTATGTCTGTCATGAGCAAACGTATCCCCAAGCCTCACTTGATAACCTTGAGAATATATATAAGTAATAAGTTCTGCAAACAACTCACTAAACAGTTCTTGTTTTTTGCCTAATCGCATCATTCAGCCTCATCAACATTAAAAGCCTTAATATAGTCAGAAATCTGAGCTGATATTGCTGCAAAGTCTGCCTTTGTCCTGGCTGATATAAACAACTTGAACACCTGTTTTTTATCAGTTTTTTTTATCTTAACAATAGCGGTGTTGCCTGTTTCATACTTTATGCTTTGTCCGTATTTAATTACACACCCCTGACAAAACAACATAATTAAAATCAATCCAATTAGCCATAACTTTTTCATAATTTACTCCTTATAATGTAATTTCAATAGTTAAAACTGCATTCACTACATTTCCGGTAAGTCCTGATTGATTTAATCTCAAATCAATAACATCGTCTGCAGCAAGGGTTAATTTCGTTCGAGAAAGAGACAAGCTATCATCCTCATTAGTATAATTACCGCCCCTCATCCTATAATCCTCTCCGAGCGTAGTGCCATTTTTAAAAAGTTCAGAAACAATATTCCACCTTGACCCGCCCGTTGAATCTATACTTACTCGATATGTAACATAATAATCACCAGCTGCTAATACTTTGTAACTTGATGTAGCACCACCAGTGTAAACCAGAAGTTGGGTTTGATTATTATACATTTCAGAATCCATTGGAACCACAGTCATAGAACTAAAATTGCTTGCTGCCCAGGTTGCACTCCGTTTTGATGCAGCTGATATTATTATATTTCTCAAAATACCATAACTCTGCATAGTTCCATATCTGATTGCAGCTATTGTAAAACCTTTTAGCGCAGAACCTAAATTAAAATAAGAATTGCCCCATGCAAATTTTTCGGTTCCTGATAATGAAACAATAACATCATTACCGCCTTTTACATGAGCAAGTTCAATTTCGTGTCGATAAGCCTCATTATCCCATTTTGTAATTGCGGGAAGAGTCATGGTGACATTGCCCGAAGTCGTATCAATCAAGGGAATAGGGTCACCAACAGAATATGCAAAATTTGCTTCCTTCTTTTCAAAAGCTTTTTTAACATTACTAATCAATCCGTCATCTTTTATTGCATTTTGCAATGTTTTAGACATTTTTAATCTCCTTCTCTTGATGAATAAACACACCCACCATCATTATCTATTATATAGTTACCGTTATTATCTACAATTAATTCATGATTAAGCGGAACATTACATCCTGGCACTGTTTCATCTTCCCAATAATCAGAATTTTTTGAATCAAAATAAAACATTACCTTAGACATACCACCCTGTAATCCATAGCTGCCGTTTTCATTCATCAGATACAACTTATCACTGTCCCAATCACCATCATAAGTACCTTCTGAAGAACTGTTTTCATTCGATGTTATCTGTTTTTTGCTACCGCTCCAGTATACCACAGATCTGTTATGGGCTTCAACAGTATTTGTCAAAGAGGTACTTGTTGATACATCGTGTGTAACCATTGTCGCAGTATTTGTGATGGTTGACATTAAGCTGTCACCAGAACCGCTTACATTGACCAGCACTTCATTATTGAGGTGATTCGTATCTGGGATGTGATCAAACTCTACATAGACAGCACCTCTGGAATCTTTAATTAATTTTTGTCTGTTTGCTGCACTGGCTAAAATAAGTTTCTGGGGAGCTAAAGTCTTACTCCCGCCGATCAACCATGGAGAACAAACTATATTTCCTTCAACTCTTTGACACCAGTCTATGATGATGCTGCCCATGGCTGAAACATGTCCATAATCTATATTGTAACCCCATGCGGGATAGACTCTGTACAATAAATAAGTGTTTCCTGTAGAATTATTTAAGAGGTGTAGATTAACATACCACCAAGCTCCAGAGTCCCAGATATCACAAGTGCCATCATTTGCGAATGACATCTCCGTGAAGGCTCCTGTATAAGGATCAAAGATAACTGCTTCTTCTAATTGTGTTGTGCCGGTACTCAATTTTATACTAAATGCCGGATATGTTTCAGGAGCAAAAGCTGTTTTCTTAACCATTATAGATACTGCATGATGTTGATTATCATCAGCAACCGTAAAGACTCCTTGCATTACATCTGCTCCAACAGTAGACGAATCGCTTACAACAGTCCCCATATCAGGGGCACCATCAATTCCAACTTCAGAACGATCTATATCAGCCGTTACGGTTGACCAACCAGCTGCCGTTGTGAATGTACGATACATGCCTGAAGCAAGTTCGTTTGTTTGCTGCTTGAAGCTTGCTATTTGTATTTTGTTTGTAAGAACAGGCACTCCAGTAGAGCCAGACCTTAAATGCTCTATGACTAAACTTGCCAAAACCTCTTGTGCCCTTTCATTATAATGGATATGATCACTTGTCTTTTCAAAATTTGAATGCAATTCCTCTGGAGCTGACGCTTGCCCTAATAAAGAGTAAGCATCTATAAAATAAATATCATTGTCCACGCAATAGGTCTCAGCCCACGCATTGAAAGATTCAGTCCATGTCTGTCTATCACTGCTCCAAGAACCAGAACCCTTCCATGGAGCAATATTGCAATAAATTCCTTTAAGATTATAGGTTTTGCAATAACCTACCATTTTTTCTAATGCTGCTCTTACTGCTGTATTTGGGTCTGAGGAAGCTACTGCCATGTCATTGACTCCACCCTCCATATAACACCAAGATTGATTAGCAGGGTCAACATTTGCAAGAAAAAGGTTAGCTAATGTCTGTAAAGTATACCCACTCAATCCTTCGTCATCAACAGACTGTTCCATAACAACACCTAAAATTTTTGATAAATACTGACCCTGGACTTGGGAATCTCCGATGCAAGCACCGCCTTTGGGAAGATTCCCAAGTACTCTTGTTTTAACAAGATTTAGATTATATCCTGCTTCGGCATAGCCTATATTTATGTTTTCATCGTTAAAACATTGGGTAATCGTAGCTGTTGCTGGAGAAACTAAAGCATCAGATGGAGGGTATTGATTCGTAGCACTCGAAACATCAACACATTTAAAGTTATAAAAAGTATTCAATGAAAACCCGGAGGAATTTTTGTCTTCTATCCCTACAGTTACAATTCCACCACCTGTTTTACCTAAGAAGAAAACATAATACATTTTTAATTCTGTATATAAATTAATATATGTTGAGGTTGAAGCTGATGGACTCCCAGAGTATTTTATTTCATAATTATTTGTATTCCCTATATAATCATAACTATCAGTTTTAGCAGTAAACGAGAAACAATAAGTATGCCCTTCTTTTGTTATTACCTGTTGAGCGATTGTAGCATTAGTATATTTTGATCGAATTTCAGTAGGGCTAATAATATCAAAAGCCCCATGTTGCCATACCGGCTGATTAACGTCACAACTTGATTTTATTAAATTTATTTCTATTCTACTGCCGACCAACCCGATTACGTCTATAGGAATTTCACGATAAATTCCTTTAAAATCAGGAACATTCATGACAGAAGCTCTTGAATATCCATCGCCATCATATTTTGTCCAAAAAGTTTCAATGTCTTCGGTATTGTTTAAAACCAATCCTACTGATTTTATTCCTGCTCGTTTTCCTATAATAGGATTTAAGATAGGATTTAAAGTAGGTTGTATGATAATATCCATTATTATATCCCAAGACTTACTTCAGCTGTTCCAGAAGTATAACCCCCAGACTTACAGCCTATTCGATATTTAATTCCATCTTGATCATCACGAATTATTTGTTCAGTATTAACAGTATAAACATAAGTTTCAAAATCAGATGTAGGAATATCACGAATATCTGAAACTCCATTATCAAGAGTTCTCTGTATTGAAATTTCAATTGCTGTACTATTTCCAGTAATAGAGAGATTAAGATAACCAGACTTCATTCCTTCACGTAATAATGACATTGGAGAAATCCATTCAGTAAATTGATTTTCCGCTGTTATTGTTTTACTCACTGTCCTTGCCATAATAATACTCCTTACTGTAAAGTTTGAGTTTGATCTAAATCATTAGTATCTATTAATTGTAATTGACGTTCTTTAAGTTCTTTAATATCATCAGAAGTTATATGAAATGAAATATTAGTTGATTTTTCTACAGGTTTAAATCCACTACGATCAAGATTATCTTTAGCTGCTGCAAGCCTTACAGAAGCTGGGATTTTTAAATTATTTGGATCTAAACAATCTTTAAGGACATTTAATGACATAATATTCATTTCTGCTAATTCTTTTCTTACATCAATTATGCCAGCATCTGCTTTATCAGCTAAACCATTAATATAAGCTTTGCAGAGTGGATCACGTAAAATACCACTCACAGATTGGTAATTCATTTCAAGACGTTTTGCAATATCAGCAGGTTTTAATCCTTCAAAACGAAGCCTGCCAATTTCTCTATGATGAATTTTTAATTCTTTAAGCATATATTAAAACTCCTTATTAAATATAACTTTATGTTAAATTAATTATAGCATGATAAATAAAGTAATGTCAAGGATTTTTTTGTGGTGCAGTGGATTTTATTTGCGGTACAACCTATATAATTAAAATAATAATATCTATTGTGGTTATAACTACCAACTCGAGGAGTTCAGTTGGTTCAATATGTGAACGGGCAGTTAAGAGAGGTGGAACTTGGATTAGATTTTATTGTTGTGGTTGTTTGTGGTTGGGTTATTTAAAAAATGAAATCTATCTAAACCAACCCCTATTAGCTGCCTGAGAATTAAATCCCCCATTTACTTTCTACCAGTCAAAATTAAAAATTTTATTTATCTAACTACCACTTTGTAGCACCTGACAATCTTTGTCAAAATTTGCCATTTATTGTCATATTCAAGCTATCTACCAGATAAACGGATTTTTAGTTTATTGATGGAATGCCTTAATACTGTAGGGAGTTGAACTTTGTTTTAAAAATCCATCACGTTGGTACGGGTATTGCAGTACTATATAAGCACAATCGATCTTTGACAATTTGTTTACTACTCAATAAAGCCATGGAACATACGACTTAGGAGGTCAACATGGCAAAAAGTATATTTACAACAATAAATGAAAAAGAATTCTTGATTAGACATGAAGCAAATGAGGCAACTTTTAATCTTCCAGAATACTTAAAAGATTTAACAATTGAAATATTGGAAGATGAGGAGAAACTCCTCACTTGGACACAGGATTATGAAATTCTTCATGGACTCCTTCATTATGGACTCCAAGAATTGATTATCAAACTAAGACAGACAGCCCGCCCACCAGTGAAATTGGAAACTGATACTGAAACTGGAAAAGAAATTAATGTGGGTAAATCAATCATTGAAGATAAAATCGCAGCACAGCAAAGAATAAACGATTTTGTAATCAAACCATTAAAGAAACCTGGCTCAAGTGCTGCCAATAAAGTAACTGAAGCCCTTGAAAAACAACAAAAGAAAATGAGAACTGTACTGAAATCACTCGGTAAAAGTGATGATGAAATTGAAGTTCTTTTAGAGCAGTTGAAATAATCAAACAATCTTAATAAATTAAAATCGTTCTATGGCTTTGTTGAGTGGTAAACATCAAGTGAGTAAAGTGTAACTAAGTTACCGTAACTGTGTACCGTAACCGTAACCACCCGTTTTAGGGGTTTAAAAAGCTTGAACAGAGAGTTTATAGGGTTTTTGAGTTTAAAAATTTTTTTTATTAAATATCTCTCTCTATTAATTTTTTATATAATAAGAAAGAACTAACCAAGCTCTAAACAACCAAACTCATCAATCTCTCTAAACTCAATTCAGTCTTTCTTAAAACCACCTAAACCCACGGTTACGGTTACACTAACACGGTTACACTACAACACCAAAAACCGGCAAAACCCACGTCCAGCCACCGTTTCCAAGAATCCTCTTGACAAAAAGCCGTTACACGTGTTAAAGTTACACTATACTCAAAAACCACAAATCAAGGAGTTTACAATGAAAAATCTATTTTATCTTCTAAAGAAACAGAATAAAACCCTGATAGTTTTATTAATTTTAACTATTTTTTATTATTTCCTATCATTACTTTAACAGAAGGAGAACTTTATGCTCACTATTACTGAACAACGTAACCAGATTATTAGTTTTATGGAATGGAAAAGTAAAATCCTTTCCATCCGACTAAAAACTAACCTACAGCTTTTTTGTCAGGAAGATAAAAAAGAGCTTGAAAATTGGGAAGCTAAAGATATTGCTTATGTTCATGAAAAACTTTATAGCTTTTTTAATTATTCTTATAAATATTTACCTGCTTTTGGGGATTATAATATATGTCCTTGGTGTTTATTAGATGAATTATTTCATTTAATATTTGGTTATTCTATTAATTGTTCAAACTGTCTTTATAGCCAAAGATGGGGTAAATGTAATAAACCAGGAAAATCTAAATATCATAAATTAATATTAAAAACAAAGGTAAATTTATTAAACGTACTTTTTCCAACTCAAAAAGACTTTTTAAAAGCTAAAAGCTTTTTCACTTTCAAACCATAAATATGAGTCGGTTCAATATTTGAACAAACTCAAAAAAGGGGGGTACAATGACCTATAAACAAAGAACAGTTCTTTTTACTGCCTACGAAAAGCAGCAAAGAAGAATTCTAAAACGGTTTATCATTGAAGGAACCATTACATTAATGTTAATCATCAGTGGTACAGCTCTTGGAGTTTGGTTAGGTCAAACAAACTTCAGTGGCTTAATCATTACAATAAGAACTTTTATTTTTGGGGGTTAAAAATCATGAATCTGTATGAACTCAATCAATTGAAAATTGAACGATCAGAGCTTAAAACCAATGTTTTAACACTTTACCAGGAAAAGATTCGACAACAATTAATTGTCGACAAAATCAAAAGAAACTACCATAAAGCAAAGTTTGATTATTTGCATTTAGATCGAATTATCGCTGAACAACAACTTCAGCAACTAAAAGCAAAAGTTCAGCCTAAAAAAAGAACCAGAAAAACTAAGAAAAATAAAATGCCGGCAAGATTAATTAAACTCCTTTCAACATTAAGTCCAGAGGAGTTTACAAAAGCTAAAAAACTTTATGAGGAGATGTAAAATGAAAAAACAAACTAAAATAACTTTACGCTGGTTAATAAACCAAAAAGCATGTCAGAGGAGTTTACTTCATGTATGTAAAAATCACTATATTGATTTACCAGCTGAAGTTTTTTTAAATAAATTAATGAGAGAAGGTAGATTTCATGATGCAAATTGGTTACTTTGTCATTTATTTAAATTTAAAAAACAGCGGGTACAATATGCTATTTTTTGTACTGAATTAATAAATAAAAAGAATAAAAAACATCTTGATATTATAAACCTTAAAGAAATAATCCAAGCAGCAAAAAACTACTTAAAAAATCCATGTAAAAAAACAATAACAACGACTGAAAAAATTATAGATAAAATAACTAATTTTAATGATTCTCTTGAAGGTATTTATATTCTCGGATCTCTTATCTATACCGATCATAAACTAAATCTTGATGATGCAATTATTGACACTATGGGTATTGCTATTTTTACTCATATAGTTTCTAATAAACATAAAGAAGAAAAAATAATTCAATACGGTATATCATTATTAAAATAAAAAGGAGTAGTTTATGTCATCAATTGTTGTCCGAATCCGATTCAGTGATTCTGAATTAAGTTATGGAATTACTGGTCTAAATAAAACAGGTCAAATTCCTACAAAATTAAATGAAATAGTCCGGCAAGTCTATACTGCTGGATTAATGGCGTTAAATGGTTTTGACTATAATAGCCATTACCCAGAAAAAACATCTCTTGAATATTTAGATAAATTAACTACACAAAATAAGGCGAAACAAAATCAGGTAGCTTTAAAAAACACTTTACAGAATATTCTAATAACTAACCCAGTAACAATCCCTAAATTTACTTCTAATTTATCCTACGAATATCTTTTACAGTACTTAAGTATAGATGATCAAGAAGCTGGGCAGAATCTTTTAGCAAATTTAGACTCTGGTAATTCTACAATAGAATTAAACCTAAAAGCTGAAAATTCTCGTATAAGAGAATTAACCTATACAATGTTTGCTCCAATTAAAGCTGAACTTTCGAAAAAAGAATATGAAGCATTAGAAAAATATAAAAAACTACTAAATAGGAGTGAATAATGATAGCTCATCCATGTTCAGATACAGGAAGATAATAAATTAACAGAGCGTATTTTTGAAGCGAATAGTTTATCTTTTTAACTAAATTAAATATTAAAAATTATTTGTAAGGAGAAAAAAATGGAAAAAGTTATAAAGAACGGTAAAGTTGCTATTTTGTATTCACCTGGATGTGGTGCTGGGTGGTTTACTTGTAATGATGATGAACGTATTTTATTTGATCCAAGAATAGTTGAAAAAGTTGAGCAGGTTAAACAATCAGAAATTACAGCTGATTTTATGAAGTCCCTTGGATATGAAGAGGGGTATTGGGGTGGTGCAGAGAATCTTAAACTAAAATGGGTTGAAGAGGGAACAAAGTTTAAACTTGAAGAATATGATGGTAATGAGTCAATTTATATAATTAATGAACGTAATTACCATAAGGCTTAAAACGCTAAGCGTGTAAGCGGGAAGTTGTTATTGGGTTGAAATAGATGATGATGGAATGGAAAACTAACTATGTATCTACTTATTAGCTCTGGATAAACCAGGCTAATCAATAATTACAGGCGGGTGAACCGCTGAACTGGAGGGGAGAAATGGAAATTGGAAATTTTGAAATAACATGTACTGAGTGTGGCAGTAAAGATGTGATCATTATTAACGTTCATAAAGATAGTGACTTCGATGAAAATTTTAAGCGAATCAAATGTAAAAACTGCCATTTAGAAATTGAGATTTAATTAACAACGCAATATTCTTTTACAGGCTACATCCTCGGCACTTCCGAAAGCCACCAGGTGTCGTCTCGACCATAAAACCAGGAAAGGTGGATTACTGGGGAGAATCGGGGCGGATGTAGCCTATAAAAGAATCAAATAATGCACCAGACAAGCTGGTGATCAAAACATTAACCCTTTAGAGGAAATATCAAAATGGATACAACAAAGAACGGTAAACCGATAGACCCACTCTTAATGCTAAAAGAAGTTGAAGCATACTTGACTTTTAGGCTTATATCAGAGAATCCAACTGTTTCAGTAGAAGATATGCAAATGCTAAAAGATGATTTAAACGAATGTCTTCTTGCCAATGGATGCGACGTTAACTTCAAACGGGATTAATAAAAACATGAACATGGACTGCGCTGCGTTTGCCAGTTATGTTCACATTAGCTCTGGATAAACCAAGCTAATAACAACGCTGCTGCGGATAAGCCGCAGAGCGAACCTAAAGGAAAGGAGTAATAAAATGTCAGAATTTAAAAATTACAGGAAAACAACAGTCCAAAAAATGCGCCCTTATATTGAGGGGGAAGATTTAACAGGGATATCAGTTGCTGATGTAGACACACCTGAAGAGGGCGGGATGGTTGCGGTAAGTGCAGACAACACCCAAGATCAATGGTATGTAGCAAAAGCTTTTTTCCAAAAGAATTATGAACTTGCTGAATAACCGCCAATAAGAACCTGCTACGGTTGAGGCAAAAGACCGCCCCCACCGCAGAGGTTCACATTAGGAGGACTAAAATGTCAGAATACGAAACCCCACCATGGGACATCGAACAATTAGAAGAACCAGAACCGGAGAATTTACAGTCTCTTAATCAAGAAGTTGCAGACGTATGTGTTAAATGTGGGTCAGAGTTAAAATGGTTTGTAACTCGCTACAGGTGCAGAAATTTAGACTGTCGTGCAGAATACCCACATAACGTTGAACTTTAATATTAGCTCTGGATAAACCAGGCTAATTAATTGCATGAAAAGGAGAATCAAATGTATAAAGTTTTTTTAGGTGGAACGTGCGCAGATTCAACATGGAGAGATGAATTAATTCCAATAATCGAGATACCATTTTTTAATCCAGTTGTTGAAGCCTGGACACCTGATTGCCAAGCAAGAGAAGAAGTCGCAAAATCTGCTGAATGCAACATTCATTTTTATCTTATTTCACAACCGCAGAGCATTTTTTCAATCGCTGAAGTCGTTGATAGTTCAAAAACTTTTGGGAAAATAACAATCCTGCACGTCATGCCGGAAAAATTTGATAAATACGAACTGAAGCACATGAAAGCTATTGCCGGTCTTGTGACAAAAAATGGTGGGATAGCTTTTGTCGATAAAGATATAAGAAGATCCGCAAGAGTTTTAAATAATTGTTTTTCAACCTTCATGGCAGACGCGGAATAAAACAGCTAATAAAATATTAGGAAAACTTATGAACTGTCCAAAATATGGGAATATATTAAGAGAGACAACTTATAATCAATTTATTTGTCTTAACGATAATAAAATTAAACATATATTAAACGAACCATGGGTAGATGAATATTGGGAAGGTTGTAAGAATCAGCCTTCTGATCAAGTTGATGGAAAGGATTGCGAATCAAGGCGAGGGAACCATGGGCTGTAAATTAATGTTATTAGTGTTTGCTTTTATGTTTTTTGGTTGTTTGTTGGTAGAAAAAATAATCAGTTATTGTATTTAGTAAGATAATTAAATTTTATATGGAGGAAGAAAAATATGAGCACAATAACGAATACAATAAAAACTACGGAAAATAAAGAAAAACCAGTACGACTATTACCTACCACTAAAAAACTAAAAGAGCGTATTAAACAATACGGTACGCTATGGGTAGATGTAGGAAATTATAAAAATAGAAAAATATTAATCCGGTCATTGTGCAAAAAAGATTTGAGATGGGTTGAACCTGATGATATAATGAGTATAGATAAAATTTCTTGTGAAACGTGTATATTAAAAGACGACCCTACATGTGAAAATTATTTATGCGATTAACACCACTCATATACATTTTAATTTAAGATAGTTAAAAAAGTAAAGACTCCTCTTGACAAAGTGTACCACAAGTGGTAAGATGTTACCACAATGACAGACAATAATCTGTCAACCACTTAACAAAGTGAGTTAAATTTAAACTGGCAATTTTGCCAACTAAAGGAGAAAAGATTTATGGGTACTATTAAAGTAGTGTCAAAAAAGTTTGCAGGAAATGAAGACCTGGGAGTACGAGTTTTAGAGTTTGACAAACCAGACGTACTGGAATGTACTACTCTGGATGATTTAGTGGCAATCCAAGGAGAGGAGTATTGCCTTTCTCAGATTCTGGCTCAACTAAAAATCCAGTTTCGTTCTCACACGAGAACAAAGATGGATGCAGTAACTGAAGATGGAGAATTTGTTAATTCAGACGAAACTCTCCTGGCTTTGAATTTCAGTGAGTGGAAACCGGAAGTAAGGCAGAGAAAGTCTGCATTTGAAAAAGCAATGGCAATTTTGGGCACTCTTCCTCCGGAGGAACGTGAAGAAGCTTTTGCTAAATTTAATGAAATAAATGATTCTGCTGTAGATGAACTTCCTGTCGATTAAATGACATAACTACAAAATAAATAATTAAATATACTTCTTAAATTTAATTAATTATTTTTAAGGAGTATATTTTTTATTTAAATGGGAGGTATAGAATGCCAAAACAAATTGAAACTATTGAAACTTTACTTAAACAAAATAATGAATTAAAAGAACAAATAAGAAAAATTAGTGGGCAAAAGCCAAATCCAATTACTTTAATGGATAAAATAGAAAAAATTGAAAAAGAGGTAGAAAAAGCTATATTAAAAGTCTATGAAGTTTTTAATAAGAAAATTGAAAAAGCCGAAGCAGAAAAAATTCAGCAATGTGATGAAATTATAACTGCCTGTGAAATTAAAACCGGTAGATCTTTCTGTAAAAAATTCATTGGAACTATCTAATGGATTATAACAAAAAAATAGACTTTAGTTCTCTTGCAACTTATATTGATTGTCCAAGAAAGTTTTTGTTTCAATATATTTTTCATTTTAGATCAGTAAGACCAAATATTCATTTAATTTTTGGTTCTTGCTGGCATTATGGATTAGAGATAGTTTATAAGTCTTTACAGGAAAATCAAAAAACAATTTCTATTATTGAAGCTACAGAAATATCCCAAAAAGAATTTAATATGCTTTGGGAAATTATTGGAGAACCTCATTTTTCAGATCATGATTTAATTTTTCCAAAATCACCTGGACATGCACATAACATGTACCATAAATATTGGGAATATTACCTTAAAAATGAAGATGCCGATAAAAAAATAATAGCTGTAGAATCCTCATTTTCAATTAGCCTTGATTCATTTGAGCAGGGATTACCTAATTACATAGGACGACAAGATTTAATTTTCCAACTACCTGACGGTACATTGGAAATTATAGATCATAAAACGGCTAAAGCTTTATGGGCAACTACACTTGCTGGATTTGAGTCATCATATCAAACTGATGGGTATTTAACTTCAGGTTATTTATATTATGACTCCATTCCAAAAATGACTTATTCAATAGCCTTCTGCCAAAAATCTAAAATTGATTTTCAACGTTTTACAATAGTTAAAAGACAAGCAGCATTAGAGCAATTCCTATCTGAACTTGTCCATAAAGTAAAAACAATTCTTACTGATTTAACTTTACTTTCTGAATACTCCCAAGTACTTAAAAATAGAAATGATATTTTACCTATTTTTCATCGTTCTCCTGGCTATGCTTGTACAGCTTATATGTCTAAATGTCCTTATTTTGATTTATGTTTAATTCGCTCTAATCCATTGTTATGGCAAAACAATCCACCTCAAGGATATAGTATCAATGAGTGGGATCCAGATTTACATGATTTAGAAATGAGGAGAAAACTTGCAGAAATTAACTAAAGATCAAATTCATATAATAGAAACTGATCAAGGTAAATTGATTGATTTTATGTATTTTAATAATCTTTATCGTCGAATATCCAGAGGAATTTTTCTTGCTGGAAGTTATGGTACAAATAATTTTGTAACTTGGTTTAATGTAACAGATAAAGAACAGATAGAAATATTAGAATCCTGGATTCAATCAAAACTTGAAGAATGTTTAACACCTGAAGGAATTTAAATGAATATAACAAGAGACAACTTTAAATATATCCATGAATTACTTACTTTTTATGAGCAATTAGCTTTCTTTTTAATAAAAAACCAAAAAAGTTTATCTAATGAACGTAAAAAAGATATTCATGATCAAATGGATAATATTAAAGCTGATATTATTAATCAATTAACATAAGGAGGTTATATTAATGACTCAGGTTCAACCTCATTTATTAAAAGTACCTTTTAAGTCAGCGATAAAAAATGATAAGTTTAATCTTAAAATTCTTCTTGCTGGAGAAACTGGATCAGGAAAAACTCATCTATGTGGAACCTATACATTTGGTCCAGTTCATTTTTATATGGTTGATAAAGGCGGAGAAGTTACTTTAAGGAAATTAGTAAAAAATCGTCCTTCTAATGCACCACTCACAGTTGATATATTATCATCAACTGAACTTAGTTTATTAGATATCTGGACAAAAATCCAACAAGATGAAAAAGATGGGTTTTTTGATTATATAGCAGAACAAAATGGATTGATAGTATTTGATTCAATTACTAATATTGCTATTAAGGGTAAAAAAGAAATTGCTAAAAGATGTTCAGTAACTCCACCAGAAATTGGAAAAAAAGCAGATTCAAAAAAGAAGTTTGGTTTTGTTCATTGGGATCAAATTGAGTCTTGGTTATTTACTATAATCAGTACAATTCAAGATTTACCTTGTGCTGCTGTAGCAACTATTCATTTAATGACGATGACAGATGCGGAGGGATCTGTAGTTTGTAAAAAACCTTTATTACAAGGATCAATGAGAGATAAAATTGACATTGATTTTACTGAAGTTTATCTTTGTGATGTAAGGGCTGGTAAGCATCAAATATATATGCAAAAAAAAGCTGCCTTTGCTGCAAAATCAAAAGCTTTTTCTTGTTCAAAACTTGAAAATGTAACACTTGATTATTTAGCAAAAGCTTATTTAAATAATGATACATTAGGAACCCGATAGAATAATCTATCATAATATAACTTTATTTAGGAGAATAAAATGCCTTTAATAAAAGATTTAAGTAGTATTCCAGATTTAACCGTTGTTTCACCTGCAGAATATGATCTTAGAGTTATAACTGCAAAGGAAGTATTAAGTAAAAATACTGGACGTAATAGTATTATGCTTGTGTGTGAAATTGTAGGCGAAGAAAATGCCCAGAATTTGATTCATAGTATTTGGTTACCTATGGAATCTGATGATGAAACTAAAGCTGGAACAATGTGGAGAATGATTAAAGATTTTACAGTTGCTTTAGGGCTTGAAGGAGATCTTGAACTTGATGATTTTAAAAATCTTGAATTTACTGCTGTACTTGAGATTGAAAAATTTGAAGACTATGGTGATCGTAACATCATTAAACGTATCACATAACTGCCTGTTCAACTATTGAACACCAAGCCTTTATGGTGATAACTTTATTTTTTATTTTTTTAGTTATCACCATAAAAATATAGGAGGATTAAAAAATGAAAAAAATATATTTAGCTGCACCTTATTCACATCCAGATCAAGAAATTATAGCTTCGAGAGTTAAATATGTAAATAAAATAGCAGCAAGATTAATGAAAACTGCTATAGTCTATAGTCCAATTAGCCATTGTCATGCGATTGCAATAGAAAATGAACTTCCTACAGATGCAGCTTTTTGGGAGAATCAAAATAAAGCCTTTATTAAGTGGTGTGATCAGTTAGTAGTTTTAAAACTTCTTGGTTGGGAACAATCAATAGGAGTTAAACAAGAAATAGCTTGGGCAAGAGAATTTAAAAAAGAAATTATTATGGTACCAAACCAATCTTTATGGGTTTAAAGCTATGAAAAAACCTTTTTATTTTTTATTAGTTTTCTTTTTTCTAATAATAATATTATTTTTTATTCTTCATAAAGATTTAAAACAAATAAAAATAAATAACACCATAATACGCCAACAAAAGCAAATAATTCATAATCAAAATATGCTTTATTTAACTTTAAATAATATATATCCAGTGAAATTAACACCAGTTTTACCTTATAAAAGGAGTCATAATAATGAAATCTATAACAACAATGCTAAAGCAATTAAGAAAAAAATACCCAGAAGGTGATCATAGTATAACAAAAAACTACCGCTTTTATACTGAAGATTCAAAAGTAAATATTGATTATAGTTTGAATTATGATTTTACAGTCCAGAAAAATACGTGCCATGTAAATTTAACATATCCAGAATTAGTTAAAACAGTAAATAAAATATTAAAATAACTTTCTGCCCGTAATCCTCCAAGGCTG
>Ga0256845_1000338_pt1 | contig 44928 bp, 46 predicted proteins | sample RiftiametaG_FD_189101 | JGI IMG/M metagenome (GOLD analysis project Ga0256845, IMG submission 189101) | Tube worm associated microbial communities from hydrothermal vent at the East Pacific Rise, Pacific Ocean - Riftia | ecosystem: Host-associated > Annelida > Integument > Unclassified ...
CTGACTGCGCTTTTTAGCTGCCAACCTGACCAGTACACCATATTTTTCAAGGTCTTTGATTAAAGCTGCGGCAGTATTAAGCTGAATGCTTAACAACTCAGCAACCTCTTTAATTGTTACCACGGGCGATTGATACAAGTGACGCATCAACTCTAGAGCGCCCTTCTGTCTACGACGACTAAAATAAGGTAAAACGTCACTATCTAGCTTTGATTTAAGCGCAATAACATCTTTAAATACTTGAATGGAGTTTTTAGAAGTCTCTAATACACCGTGAAAAAAAAAGACTAACCAGCCCTTCATATCACTGGACAGTCTCACTGCCATCAATCTATCGACATACTCCACTTTATTCCGTTCAAAATAATCAGAAAGATAAAGCGCAGGCTTGTGCAACTGATTGAAACTCGCTAAATATAAAGCGATCATCAATCTTCCCAACCTGCCATTACCATCTAAAAATGGATGTATCGTTTCAAATTGATAGTGAGCAACCGCTATCTTTATAAGGTGAGGAGTACTACCCTCTTCATTGATAAACTTTTCTAGATCAGTCATTAAATCAATAACATAGTCATGACTAGGCGGAACAAAAATAGCATTTTTTAAACTCACACCGATCCAGTTTTGGCTAGTTCTAAATTCACCAGGTGACTTATTTTCCCCTCTAACACCCTGCATTAATGTTTTATGAGTATCTTTTAATAAACGGTTGGAAAAAGGTAAGACATCTAGTTGTTTAATTGCGGTATTAATAGCCACTATATAATTTTGTACCTCTTCCCAGTCATCCCTTTTTTCAGGGTCAATGTCCTGAGCACCCATAAAGACTTCTTCGATCTTGGTACGAGTCCCTTCAATTCGGCTAGATTGTGTCGCCTCCTTGCTTATGTGCAAACTGATGAAGTAATCCACATCAGGTAGAGACTGTGAATACGCATCCAACTGTCCCAAAGCTCGGTCGGCTTCACTAAGCAAACTCTGTACCTGAGGATCAGAAAATAACCATGCATGGTTAATCTTACTGGGCAGAAAATACTTATACTCGTACCCTTGCTTATAACCACCCGCTTTATAATCAGAAATATCCATAAATATCAATTTTTATTCCCTTGTCAGACATAAGCACCAAAACAACATAGTATGAAATCTAAACTCATACGCGGAAAATGTCAAATTAGCATTGTAATCCCGATATAGATTAACTTTATAAGTCAAAACTAATGGATTATTGGGATCTTTCTTTGCCATACAATCTAACAAACCTCAAATATCCTTCGAACTTCATTCTTCCTAACTGGTAAAAACGCCCTACCTTCTTTCCAAAGCTCGACTTCATCTTATAAGTTAAAATAAATCGCCTTCACTTGCTCTCATTCTTTGGATTCTTGACAATGGCATTTCAATTATATAGCTCCGTCAATTTTCTGTATTTAAATTATGGTATAACATAAAGGGTATTACGACGGTAATACATCAAGAGGCAAAGTGAAAAATTACTCCAATTAAGCTAAATGCTCCAACGCCAAATAATCATGTGATTGCATTTCCTGCAACCGACTAAGGGTTCGTTTAAACTCGAAACTTAGTTGAGTTCCAGTATATAAATCTTCTAATCCCTCATCTGCCGTTATCATTAAGTTAACGTGACGCTCGTAAAACTCATCCACTAAACTAATAAATCGCCTGGTTGCAGAATCATCCTTTGTTTCCAGTTTAGGGATCTCACTGACTATTACGGTTTGATAACAGCGTGATATTTCAATGTAATCGGTTTGGTTTCTTGCTGTTTCGCAAATTTCTTTAAATGAAAACCAAACAATCCCTTCGGCACATCGAATGGTTTTTACTGGTCGATGTTCAATTTCAATAATTGTTCCATCTGGCATGACTTCGGTTGCTAATTGATTAAAACTATTATTTAAATTATCAATCGCTTCTTTGTCATGAGGCGTATGAAAAATATCAGCCTGCTCTAATGTTCTCAAACGATAATCAATACCATTATCCAAGTTAATAATTTTACAATGTTGTTTGATGGCTTCAATCGCCGGTAAAAAACGCTCTCTTTGCAATCCGTTACGATATAAATTATCGGGGGGAATGTTGGAAGTTGCGACTAAACTAACCCCTCTTTTAAATAGTGCTTCAAATAATCCACCGAGAATCATCGCATCGGTGATATCACTGACAAAAAATTCATCAAAACAAATAATGCAGGTTTGTTCTGCAATCTCGTCTGCTATTAATAAAAGAGGATCTTGTTTACCTTTATGCAACTGTAGCTGTTCATGGGTCTGATGCATAAACCGATGAAAATGGAGGCGCATTTTATTTTTGATTGGTAGTGAGTCAAAAAACATATCCATTAAATAGGTTTTCCCTCTACCAACACCTCCCCAAAAATACAATCCTTTTAAAGGTGGGTTATTTCCTGAGAGCGATTTTTTAAATTTTTGAAACAAGTTTAATGGCTTGTCTTTTTCAACTAATCGTTGATATAGATCGTCTAACATATCAACAGCACTGAGTTGAAATGGATCTTCCTGTATTAAGCTCAAATTGATATCGCTAAAATATTTTTGTTTAGGTGATTGCATCAATAATCTGTACGTGCCGATTTAATAAAAAGTCATTTTGTCAGAAATACAGCATTAGTCCAGTATTAATTGATTCAAACACTATTAGAATAAAGATTGCCTTTTGTTGATCAAACTCAGAGTTCAGTTTAATTTTCTCTACATTTTGCTCTTACTTCTTTTTCTTAACCTGAGCTTTGGTTTTTTTTGATACTTTCACATCCTTTTTCTTTATCATGCCTCTGCACCTTACTCAGTAATATGCCGAAGATCTTGAAATATCAGAGAACTAAGCTACATTTGCATGCAACTCCAAAATACCTGAGTTAAATACAGAGGCATGTTCTTTATTGACTTAGTCGCCGTCTTTTTGGCTCTTTTTATAGCTGATTTTTTTGCTACTTTCTTTTCCGCCACTTTTTTTGATTTCTCTTTATTTAGTTTATTTAAAGATTTCTTTAAACGTTGTTTAGCATCTAGCGCGGCTGTTTCAGCCTCTTTAGCTCGATCCGATCCAACGCCTTTTTTGCAATGCTCGTAGCCTTTTTAGATGCTGCAACGGCTTTTGATACTTCCTTTTTAGTTTTCTTCAATATTTTTTTTAATTTTGAAATGTCTTTCTTCTTCATGATTTACTCTCCTTAAATTGAGGTTTTGTGTAATATTTGTTAATACTTTTCACTAATTTCATAAATAGTTTTTGCTGAACCAGCAATGAGCAGATCAGGCTCTCCAACAATATCGAGGTCTTTTTTGTCGTAATCTAGATTAGATAAAAAGTGCCGCATACAATTTATTCGACCTCGTTTTTTGTCATCCGATCGAATAATCGTCCAAGGTGCATCTTTTGTATCGGTATGAAAATTCATGACTTTCTCGACACCTGCTCGGTTATACCAAGAGCGATCAAAAAAGATGATTTCTCCCTTACTAGGTAACTGCTCAATATAGCGTTGAAAGTACCATTGGTTTTATTAGTGTTTTATTGATATTTTATTAGCCTTTTTAAATCCATATCGGTTGATCTATATCAGTTTATAAAAAACAAATATTGTTATATTAAACTAAAATTATTTAACATTAATCGTATTCAATTAAACGCATTAACAAGGAGAAGGAATGTTTCATTTGAAGAGTGTTTTAGCTATTGTAGACTTTAGACATGTTCAGCATTATGCGCTACCAAGAGCCGTAGAATTAGCACATAAATTTGGTTTAAAAATAACCGTTATTTCAAATATTTATGAAACTTTTTTTGATTTTTTAACTTCTGAAAATCATAACAATGAGATCAAAGCGAATGCGATTAGAGAAAACAGATTAAGATTGAAGGCTTTAGTTGCAGAACAGAATACTAATGGTTTAGAAATTGAGGTTCATTCCATTTGGAGCCCAAATTTAAAAGACGATTTAAGTCGCTTTATTAATGAACAATCTTATGACTTAGTACTAAAGACAACACGAACTCATAATGTTTTGAAAAAGCTAATATTTACTCCAACAGACTGGCATTTACTAAGGGATACAAAGACAAACATATTGTTTGTGCAAAAACCTAGTCATCCTGAGTTTTCTAATATTGTTGGAGCTATAAATATTAATGATGATACTGAGCACAATGAACTAAATGAAAAGATAATTGTTGCAACTACATCACTAGCTCAAGCATTTCACTGTAAATCAAACATCTTAAATGTTTTCCCATGGACAATGGTTCAGTATGAAAAATTTAAACATCTTTTCAAAGAAAAGGATTTTTTCACTATCAAAAAAGAAAGACATGAGCAAAAGGCAAAAATGGTCGTTGATCATATTTTAAAAGCCAACTCTGCGAAATTAAATGGTAAAGTTATTATTGCAGAGGGATTAGAGCCTGAAGATACTATTCCTTCAATAATCAAGTCAACGAAAGCTGATTTATTAGTAATGGGAACCGTTGGACGTTCTGGTCTTGAAGCTGCGGTCATAGGTAATACTGCAGAAAAGATTTTAGATGATATTAATTGTGAAGTATTGGCTATTAAATAGTTTCTGCAAGATTGATGTTAATCTGCAATTAAAATCTAGCTAATAATGCCTTCGACATAATCTCTTAATTCAACAAGCTTGCCATGAAAAAAGTGGGAGGCTCCTTTGACGGTTATCAATTCCAATTTTACTTTTTGTTTGTCTTCTTTTTGTTTGCAAATCCAATTTTCAACGTCATTATAATTCACTAACTCATCTTTATCTCCTTGAATCACATGCCATGGACATATCGGCAATTCTAGAGATGAAAAGTCGAAACGACCAACTGGCGGAGCAACACTAATTATTATTTTTGCATCTAACCTTTTAGCTGCCATAATAGATACAAAGGCGCCAAATGAAAAACCACCTAAAATCAGTTTTCGCCCCGGATACTTCTCTTGCAACCAACTAACGATATTAGCTAAGTCGTCCTGCTCTCCAACACCATCATCATATATTCCATCACTGTTACCAACACCTCTAAAATTAAACCTAAGGCTAGGAATTCCCATTGATGCCATAGCTTTTGATAACGTATAAACAACCTTGTTAGTTAACGTGCCACCATGCAATGAATGAGGATGACAACAAACAGCAATATAATCATTTGACTCTATACTTTGTTTATTCTCATTAGGTTTATCTAAAAGAGCTTCTAAATTACCATTACTGGTTTCAATTATGAGCTTTTCACTCCCTATCCGCATGATTTCTACCCTAATATCTAATTATGAATTATAAGTCTAAATAATCGTTGATTTTACCTCAATATACGCTAGTTTGAATCTAACTATTTTGTTAGAATGCGCTCAAATTTTAAACAGGTCATAAATATGGCTTGTAATAGACATCTATAAGACAAGCGGAGTCAACAGATGGGTACCCTAGCAATGCAAAATCTTAATTTAACCAGTCAGCAACTTATTATGCGAGCACTTGAAAGAAAAGAAGGTGTTTTAGCAGCTACTGGCGCGTTAAGCGTCATTACTGGCGCGAGAACAGGTCGCTCACCTAATGATCGCTTTATCGTAAAAGAATTATCTACAGAAGCAGAAATTGATTGGGGAAATATTAACCGTCCTATCGATGAATCCATATTTGATTCGCTTTGGAGCCGAGTTGCTGACTATTTAAATGAAAAAGATGAATTTTTTGTCTCTGAACTTCACGTAGGATCTGATCCAACCCATTATTTGCCGGTTAAGGTAACAACAGAAACCGCATGGCAAAACTTATTTGGTCAAAATCTATTTATCAGACCATCTAGCTTTAATCCTTCATCAAAAGAAGAATGGCAAATAATGAATGCGGCTCACTTTGTATGTGAGCCTGGTCGTGATGGTACTAATAGTGACGCCACTGTGATGATTAATTTCGGCCAACGTAAAGTATTAATAGCAGGTATGAGATATGCTGGCGAAATGAAAAAAGCGATGTTTTCAGTTCAAAACTTTCTCTTACCTGCTCACGATGTATTACCGATGCATTGCGCTTCAAATACAGATGGCGAAGGTGATGTTACTTTATTTTTTGGTCTTTCTGGAACAGGTAAAACAACACTTTCTGCAGATCCTAGCCGATACTTAATTGGAGACGATGAGCATGGTTGGGGTGAAGGAACCGTTTTTAATATTGAAGGTGGATGTTACGCGAAAACTATCGATCTATCGGAAAAGAACGAACCGGTTATTTGGAAAGCGATTAAAAATGGCACTATCATTGAAAATGTCGTTTTAGACGAAGATGGTAATGCGGACTACACTGATGCAGCTCATAGCCAAAATGGCAGAGCGGGTTATCCGAGAGAACATATTGATTTAATGGTTGAAGATAACCGTGCAGGAGAGCCTAGCGCAGTCATCTTTTTAACCTGTGACCTAACCGGCGTTTTACCTCCAGTTTCTATTTTATCTAAAGAAGCGGCAGCCTATCACTTTTTAAGTGGTTACACGGCAAAAGTAGGTTCTACTGAAATTGGTTCAACATCAGCGATTGAATCAACTTTCTCAACTTGCTTTGGCGCGCCATTTTTTCCGCGTCCGGCAGCGGTTTATGCCGAATTATTAATGAAGCGAATCGTAGCTAATAATTCAAAAGTTTATTTAGTCAATACTGGATGGACTGGTGGAACTTATTCCAATGGTGGAAAGCGCTTTAGCATTCCAACAACTCGCGCGGTGATTTCTGCTGTTCAATCTGGTGCTTTGGCAAATTGCGAAACAGTTCACTTAGATCAGTTAAATCTTGATGTACCTGTATCAGTTGAAGGGGTAGATTCTGATTTACTACAGCCTAAAAAGACTTGGGCAAATGCAAAAGAATACACGGCAGAAGCAAAAGCAGTGGCTAAATTATTTGCTGATAACTTTGCACGATTTGATGTTTCTGATGCGATTAAGGGAGCTGGACCGAGAGGTTAGTTCAACTTTGTAAAATCCAAAATTAAAAAAGGGAGCGTCAGCTCCCTTTTTTAATCGTAAATATCAAAAACTTTACGAACGTTCAGTCACTTCTAATAAATGATAACCAAACTGAGTTTTAACAGGTCCGTGCACCACGCCAACTTCTTCTTCAAAACAGACTTTATCAAACTCAGGAACCATCATTCCGGGTTCGAAAGAACCTAAATCGCCACCACTTGATCCTGATGGACAAGATGAATTACTTTTCGCTAAGTCTTCAAAACTAGCACCTTTTGCAATCTGCTCTTTTAAATCGTTACATTTGTCTTCATTATCGACTAATATATGTCTTGCTGTGGCTGTAGCCATTTTTTCTCTCCAATTAAACCGATTAAAATTTCTTTCTTCCTTGTAATTATAACTTAAAAATCATTAGCAATAGAACTAACAAACTGAGTATATCGTTCAAAATCAATATTTCCACCGGATAATATAACTCCAACCTTTTTACCCGCCATCGAATCCTTTTCTTTTAACAACCCAGCTAAAGGCACCGATCCAGCACCCTCTGCGAGGTTATGAGTGGTTTGATAATATTGGTACATCGCATGTTTAATCTGTTCTTCTGAAACGGTCACAATTCGATCCGCGCCGTTAAGTATCATATCAAAGGCATCTGCCATAGGAGCACTTGTAGCTACTCCATCCGCTAACGTATTAGCATAATCTGTATTAATGATTTTTTTAGCTTCAAAAGACAAAGCAAAGGTTGGTGCGCCTTCTGCCACAACGCCAACAATTTTTGTTTTTAATCCAAGCAGATCTCTCGTCTTAATCAGTCCGCAAATTCCTGATCCCATTCCAACGGCGACATAGATTGTGTCTAAATCTTTTAATTCCGATAAAAATTCATACGCATAAGTCGCCACTCCTAAAACTAGCTCTTTACAAAAAGGAGGAATAGGTAAATACCCCGATGATTTTTGCAATTCCAAGCTATGTTGTCTGGCTGCTTCAAAATCTTTACCGTAAATAATTAAATCTGTTCCAAACGATTTAATCGCTCGATTTTGATCTTCATTATTATTCTCTGGTACTACAATGGTTAATGGTAAACCCGCTCTTTTACAAGAAAAGGAAAGACTTTGTCCATGGTTTCCACGAGTGGCGGAAATCAGGCCTTTTGGTGGATTAGCTGATTTCATTAGTTGATTAAGCAAATAAACACCACCTCTCACTTTAAAAGCGCCTGTGGGTGTATGGTTTTCATGTTTAACCCAAACCTCACAGCCAGCAAGTTCACTCAACTGAGGCCAATTATTTTGCAGTGTTGGTGTCACTATTTTATTAACAATCGAACATGCTTCTTTCAGTTCATCTAAATCAAACATTTAAAAACCTCTTCTAATTAAGATAACTCTAGTATAATCAAAAAATTAATATTTATCACTAATCTAAACATGAATAAAGAACTCATCATTGCTTGCCCTACCTGCAAAAAAAGTCAACGCTGGTCTGAATGCAAAGAACATAAGCCTTTTTGTTCCAAAAGATGTCAGTTAATAGATTTGGGCGAATGGGCAAATGAAAGCCATACAATTGCGGGACCTGCTCTTTATGAAAATTCTGATGATGAGGGGAATTATACATAGTCATTTGTGGTAGTCCTCATAGTTAAAATCTACAGATTAATTTAAATAATAAATATTTTTAATCAATCAACTCTAACTGATCAACCATCAACTGCAACGATTGATTCCCTCTAAACTCATTGATATCTAATTTATAAATGGCATGCACTTTTGAATCTTCAATCAACTCAATTGATTCATCATAAAAAAAATTAATGGCATCAAACATCTCGCCGTCTTTTTCTAAAACTAATTTAAGATGTTTTTCTCCTACGACTCTTTGACTCACGACTTTGAATTCATCATCAAATAATGGTTCAGGAAAACCTTGCCCCCAAGGACCTACATTTTTTAATTGATTTGCAAAGTTCATAGACATGTCATTTAGATTTAAGCCACCATCTGTATCAATGTTATCGCTGATCCCGTCAATCAAACGTTCTTTAACTTGTTCCAAAGTATAATCGTGGAATAATTCTGCGAATTCTTTAAATAATTCCTCTTTGATGGTTAATCCTGCAGCCATTGCATGCCCACCAAATTTATCAATCATTCCCGGATTTCTTGAGTCGATTAATGCAAGTATGTCTCTTATATGAACACCTTTTACCGAGCGCGCCGATCCCTTTATAAATTCCGATGTTTCATCATCTTTTGCAAATATAATTACTGGACGATTAATTTTATCTTTTACTCGTGATGCTAATATTCCAATGACACCTTGATGCCATTTAGCATCAAATAAACAGAGTGTTGTTGGTCTTTCATCTTCATTGTCCATTTTTTTCGCTGGCTCTGATGAAAAATAAGCTTCAAGATCTTGTTTTGCTTGCTCTAGCATATCGCCTTCAATTTCTCTTCGTTGACGATTTAAATTGTCTAATTGATGAGCGAGACTCATTGCTTCGTTTGAACTAGTTGCAAGCAAACAGTTAATACCAATCTGCATATCATCTAATCGACCTGCCGCATTTAATCGTGGGCCAACGGCAAACCCTAAGTCGGAAGATTGGCATTTAGATGGCGTTCGTTTGGCAACTTCTAATAGCGCAGTAATTCCAGGACTACAATGTCCTTGCCTAATTCGCCTAAGTCCTTGTTCAACTAAAATACGGTTGTTTTTATCCAATACAACTACATCTGCAACAGTTCCTAAAGCCACCAGATCTAATTGCTCCGCTAAATTGGGTTCATTAATATTTTGATCTTTAAACCAATTTGATTTTCTCATTTCCGCACGTAGTGCTAGCATTAAATAAAAAGCAACGCCAACACCTGCTAAATGTTTACTAGAAAAGTCATCATTAGGCTGATTAGGATTAACAATAATCTCTGCATTAGGTAATGTTTCTGCAGCTAAATGATGATCGGTAATAATCACTTTTATTCCTAACTCATTGGCTCTATCAACACCTGCATGATTAGCAATGCCATTATCAACCGTAACAATAATGTCCGGCTCTCTCTCTGCTGCTTTTTCAACTAGCTTCACAGAAAGACCATATCCAAATTTAAATCTGTCAGGAACTAAAAAATCGATATTTTTTGCACCCAGTTGCGAAAGAGATTTCATCATTAATGCACTACTAGTTGCCCCATCAGCATCAAAATCACCAATCACTAATATCGATTGATCTGATTTGATTGATTGAAATAATATAGCCGCCGCTTTATCTACATTCAATAAATTGGATGGTGGAATTAAACTACTGAGTGAATATTCCAAGTCTACAGAAGAAGTGATCCCTCGTGAAGATAAGATGTTTCTTATTTTTTTTGGATAATGAGAGAGTTCTCTCACAAGCTCAGATGTCATATCCACTTGACGATGTTTAATCGATTTTTTAATCATTTATTCTAGAAACCCCATTTGAACCCAGAAACATTAATTGAATAGTCTTTGAAAAAACGAATATTTTGGCGTTATCTCGATTGTTTTATCTTGCATAATTAGTTTTAATTTTTTAAGCCTGTTTTTTTTATTTAAAATTATTGAAGTCACATCTTCAACCATATTTTCTAACCAAACTATATCGTTAGAAAAGCTTATAACAATATTAGTTTTGTTTCCAATTTCAATAACCTCATTTATATCAACTAATTTTTCACATCCAACATTCACTTTATCTGCAAAGGTTTTTATTAAATCATCATTAGAAAACAACTTAACATCTGAACCTTGATTAATTTTTATGTCTGAATTTAATTGGTTATTCGAATCGCCCCAGAAATGAACGTTAATTAGTGACTCTTCGCCTACGCTTGCTAAATCTTGATAATCAATCATCTGTTTAATCAACATTTGTATTTCTGTTGCTAGTCTATTCCAAAATCGACTGTCTTTGCCCTGATAAGAAAATCCGAATTGATCGCGACCTATTTCACCTTCAAAAGATTTCTGGTTAAGATCCATTGATTCTTCATTAACGTAAAGCCATTGTTTATTATTCAATAAATAAAAAAATTCTCCAGTTTCCATTAATTTCTCATTAATTTGAGCAACAATAGCAATTGCATCTTCAGTCGGAAAATTAATGCTGTCCTGTCCCCAAAGATAGGCGCCTCGATGAGTTACTTGCATCATGACAGGATCACAACAAGCTAGTGTATGTTGTTGATCAACATTATGAAACTGAGCATCTAAATTAAACTGTATTGCACGCAATTGATTCCAAGGAAGATCCTTTGCATCATAACCAATAGATTGACAAAGTATTTCATTTAACGAATTTTCATTATCACTTGAAATGAACTTGAAAGTTTTATTGTCAGCGAGTTTATTTTCTAAATCAAATTTAACATTTAGCATTTTAGACGAGTAGTCATGTAAATAGATCTCAATAGATAGTGAGTGTTTTTTATCATTCATAGGAGATCTATATTTATTATTAAAAATTAATTAACTAGAAATGCTTTCTAGTTTCAAAAACAGCACTAGAAAATCGAATACCATTAGAAGACATAAAGCGCTTAATTAAAAAATCATACAACCAAGCATTATGCATTCTAACTTCAGAAACAAAACTAATATATTTTTCATCTAATAAGCCATTTTTAGTTAAGTTTTTAGATGATATTAATGGCATCACACCAGGTAACGGATAGTCAGTCGCAAACAATAAACGTTCATGCCAATCTTGACGTTCTACAATTTGTTTAACTTCATGTATTTCGCGATTAATTAAATTGATAGCTGAAATATCAGCAATACAGTTTGATCGATAATGTGCGTCATCCATTAAACGTACAAATAAATCAAAATTACTTATTGATTGCTTAGAGTTACTTTCCAGATCTTTGCTTTCGCCTAAAGAAGCACAATGCGCGATGATCACCTTCACTCCCATATCGAGTGGTTTGCGTAATAAGAGTGGGTTAGACAAAGTCTGTAACTCTTCGCTATGCACCGCTTTCTCTTCACCAGCATGAGTGAGTAGCGGTAGATTTAATTCTTTTAGCTTTTCATAAAACGCTTCACACTTTATTGATGATGGATCAATATTCATTGCTGGAGGTAACCACTTGACTGCTTTTGCACCATTTAATTTACACCATTCTAAGGCTTCAGTGGCATCCTCTCGGTAGGGATGAACGGATGCTATCCACTCAAATCGCTCACTAGATTTAGCGACACGAGCTGTATATTCGTTTGGTACATAAAAAGTGGAAGCACTTTGATTAACTTGTCCGTCATCATTATGTTGATAATCAAAGGCTAACAACATAAATTTAATGCCCTCGGGTAGTTGGTTAGCTATCAAGTTGAGATTCTCAACGTAAGTTTTATCAGCAAACTCGGGATTTTCGATACAAGCTGCGTCAAGATAAAAACTGTATTGAATACGTTGCGTTGGGGACATCCAAGAGGTCATATTAGAACTTAACCAAATCCCTGATTCTTTTCTATCGAAGCTTGGATTAAGACCGTTACCAATCAAGTGAAAATGAGAATCCCACAATTGAGATAAATCGATCCCTTCAAATGCTTGTTGCATGAAATCATGATTAGCTAAGTGAGATGGTAGGCTAGATATTTTGCAAGCATTGAATAAAGTACTTTCCAAAAAATGCTGACAACCAATAGTGGCACTAAGACCTAGTCCCGCACCACCAACTAATCCATATTTTAGCAGTTGTCTTCTTTGCAAAATTGACCTTTTTAAGTAGAATGTTAGCTATTAATTGTACCTTATAGAATAAACCTCATGCTACTACAAAAAGAAGTCTCTGATGAAGCCGTTCATATTAAATCTTATAGCAAAGGGAAAATAATCTTAAATATAGGTGAATATTCAGGTTGTATTTTCTTAACCAAGAACCAATTGCAGAAAATTAATTCTGATTTGTCATTTAAGACTTTAACAATTGAGATACTTGATAAAATTTCTGTTAACCAACCAGAAATAATAGTGATTGGGACAGGCAGTTCTCATAAAATAATGGATTTAGTGTTAATCAAACATCTCAATGATCAAGGAATAGCGCTTGAAGCAATGGCTAGCAGGCAAGCATGTCATACTTATGAGGTTTTAGCTCATGATAGGCGCAAGGTGAATGCGCTGATATTTGCGTAAGGCAATACTCTCAAGTTCAAGCAATAATCTATAAATTGCAATCAACCTTGATTTTGTAATGAATATTAGTTATATTTATTACACCCCCTTTAAACTAATGAGGTTTATCCTTGTCTACTACTCTGACAGTTAGGTTAACAGGCGATTTAAGCGAATTTGCTAACTCTAATATTGGTGAAAATGGCTCATTCGATAATATGAGTGAATACGTTCGAAGTTTAATCCGAGAAGATAAAGCAAAGATAGAATTAAAAGCCTTCGAAAGACTTAAAGCAGAACTTGAACTAGCATTTTCAGCCTCCGACGATACTTACGTTAAGATAACTCCTTCTGCCATTTTTGATAGAAATTAAATGTCTAAAATAGTCATTCAGAAATCAGCTTCATTTAAAATTGATGAAATTTATGTTTACTCAAAAAATAAATGGGGTAAAAAAATAGCAAAGATCTATATCAAAAATATGTTTGCTTCTTTTGATAAAATAGAAGACGACTTAGTTTTATCCAGAAAAATTCCAGTTGAATTTTCTGTCGATGGTTACTATTACCAGTACAAAAAACATTTTATTTATTGGAAATATTTAAAGAACAAAAATATAGGTATAGTTACTATTTTACATCAGAGAATGCATCAATTAAAACAATTTGAACTAACGAACTAATAAACCAACCGAACCTTTTCACACCCAGCTATATTTTTTAGTCCAAAGAGTAATTCATCGGTTGGTGATACACTCCACTCACCCGATGCAGCTAGCTCTACAGAGTTTTCACCAATATTACACTTAAACCTAACCGGACACTTTCCTGATTTATAAGGTTGTAAAGTTTCGATTAAATCTTCTGCTAACAAACTCCCATGGTTAATATTGAGAGACAATTCCAAATATTTAGCTCGAGTTTCTCTCACATCCAAGAACTTATAGATCTCTTTCCCACTCATTTTTAGACCACCAGAAAAATCATCGGCCGAAATATCACCTTTAGCAATAATCACTTGGTCTTTTAATAATAAATCTTTACTAATTTCATAAAGGTCACTGTAAACCATCACATCGACTCGACCACTTTGATCATCCAAACTCACAATTGCCCAATTTAATCCTTTTTTTGTTTTCATAACACGAACATTGATGATTAATCCAGCGACTAAAACATAATCGCCTCTACGCGTTGGTTGTAAATTATTTAATCGTAAATCACAAAATTTTCTTATCTCCGGTAAATATTGATCAATCGGGTGTCCGGTTAAATATAGCCCTAAGGTTTCTCTTTCACCGTCTAGCACTTTACTTTTTGGCCAAGGTCTAACTACCGCATATTCAATACTTTGTTCCGCATCTTCTTCCGAAGGCGTTCCAAATAGATCATTTTGCCCCAAATCTTCATTGCGTTTAAATTGCTCTGCACTTTTAATCGCTTTGTCTAAAGTTGCCATCAAAGTTGCTCTACTTGAATAAGGCTCAGCATTGACTAGTTTATCTAATGCGCCCGCACGAATCATTGCATCTAAGCTTCTTCTATTAACCTTTTTTAAATCGATCCGATTACAAAAATCGAAAAGGTCTTTATAATCACCACTGAGTTGTCTTTGTTCAACGATCGATTCAATTGCTGACTCTCCAACCCCCTTAATCGCACCTATGCCATAAATTATCGTTTTAGCTCCATCAATAGTGAACTTGTAATTCCCACGATTAACATCCGGCGGTAATATTTCTAACTCCATATCTTTGGCATCATCTACGTAGGTAACAACCTTCTCGGTATTATCCATATCCGCTGACATAACTGCCGCCATAAAAGCTGCAGGATAAAATGTCTTTAACCATGCCGTTTGATACGAAACTAACGCATAAGCCGCAGAATGTGATTTATTAAATCCATAACCTGCAAATTTTTCCATTAGATCAAAAATATGTCCTGCAAGATCCGCATCAACATCACGTTTTTGGGCGCCCTCCATAAAAATTAGGCGTTGCTCTTGCATCACGCTTTCTTTTTTCTTGCCCATAGCTCGACGTAATAAATCAGCGCCACCTAAAGAAAAATTAGCAAGCACTTGTGCAATTTGCATGACTTGTTCTTGATATAAAATGATCCCGTAAGTAGGCTCTAGAACGGGTTTTAGATCTTCATGTTGATAATCGGCATGAGGGTAAGCCACTTCTTGACGACCGTGCTTACGCGCAACAAAATCATCAACCATTCCTGAGCCTAGAGGTCCAGGCCTAAACAACGCTACCAGTGCGATAATATCTTCAAATCGACTGGGTAATAACTTTTTAATTAATTCTTTCATACCGCGAGATTCAAGTTGAAAAACAGCGGTTGTTTTTCCTTCTTTAAGCAGTTGATAAACTTGTGGATCTTCTAATTCGATTGATTCAATAATGATCGGATTATCTTTTTGTTGTTCTTGAGCGTTAATGGTATCTAAGGTCCAATCAATAATCGTGAGTGTTCTTAATCCAAGAAAATCAAACTTAACAAGCCCTGCAGTTTCAACGTCATCTTTATCAAACTGGGTGACTAAACCACCACCGCTTTCATCACAATAGAGCGCAGAGAACTCAGTTAACTCGTTAGGTGAAATAACCACACCGCCCGCATGTTTTCCTGCATTTCTTGTGATCCCTTCCAGTTTTTTTGCCATATCCCACAAGGCTTGAAATTCTTCTTCTAACTCATAACGAGAACGAATTTCTGGTTCTGCTTCCCAAGCTTTTGCCAGATTCATACCAACCTCAAAGGGAATTAATTTTGATATTTTATCGACAAAACCATAAGGTTGACTAAGAACTCTCCCAACATCTTTAATTACTGCCTTAGCGGCTAAACGCCCAAAGGTGATAATTTGAGAAACACTATTACGACCATATTTATCGGCAACATAATCGATCACGCGATCTCGACCATCCATACAAAAATCGATATCAAAATCAGGCATTGAAACCCGCTCTGGATTCAAAAATCTTTCGAATAAAAGTTCATACTCTAATGGATCTAAATCAGTAATATCCAGTGCATAAGCAACTAATGAGCCGGCTCCAGAACCTCGTCCAGGTCCTACAGGAACACCGTTATTTTTACTCCATTGAATAAAGTCAGCAACAATTAAAAAATAACCGGGGAAACCCATTTGATTAATAACATCTAGCTCTACTTTTAATCGAGCATCGTAAGGGTTTCGCAACTCAATAAATTCAGGAGCACTTCTATCGAGTAAAATATCTAAACGTTTTTCTAACCCTTCTTCACTTAGCTGACAAAAGTATTCTTCTATAGTTAAACCATCAGGAATTGGATAATTAGGTAAAAAATACTTTCCTAAATTAAGACTTAGATTACAACGCTTAGCAATCTCTAAGGTGTTTTCAAGAGCTTCTGGAATATCGCTAAATAACTCAGTCATTTCTGCTGGTGACTTTAGATACTGCTGGTTAGAATAAGTTTTAGGTCTGCGTGGGTCATCAAGCACTCGACTTTGATTAATACAAACTCGAATTTCATGTGCATCGAAATCTTTTTCAGATAAAAAACAAACATCATTGGTAGCGACTACTGGAGTACCAGAACCTTGAGCAAAAGCAGCTACAAAATGAATATAGTCGCCTTCACCAGTGCGTTCGGTTCTTTGTAACTCTATATAGTATCGGTCAGGGAAATAAAGTTGCCAAAAGCCAACACAATCAGCAGCATCTTGATGATTTCCTGCGAGCAACGCCTTTCCGACATCACCCTCTTTACCACCTGATAATAAAATCAGCCCTTTATTACTATCTTTAAACCAGCTTTTATTAACAATTGGAACACCTCTTTGTTGATTTTCTTGGTAAGCTTTAGAAACTAATATCTTTGCGTTCAAATACCCTTCATCATTGATGCAAAGGATTGTCACTCGAAAATTTTCATTTTCCTTTTGATCGTCATTAACAACTAGATCCACTCCAACAATTGGTTTAACACCTTTGCTACGACATGCTTTATAAAACTTAATTAATCCACAAAAATTGACAAAGTCGGTAATTGCAATTGCAGGCATTCCTTGCTCAATGACTTGTTCAACAGTCGGAGCGATTCGACAAATACCATCCACCATTGAATACTCGGAATGCATTCTTAGATGAACAAACTGTTGGCTGTTAACAGATTCGTTTATAGTGGTTTCCGTTTCCATATCGTTTTAGAGATTAGCTCCTTCGATGATACGCTTTACTGGCGCAAAACTTTTTCTGTGAATTGGTGTTATTCCTAAATCTATTATTGCCTGCATATGTTGTTTAGTTGGATAGCCTTTATGCTTAGCCAATCCATAACCGGGATAGATTTTATCTAGCTCTTTCATTTCTTTGTCTCTAGCCACTTTTGCAATAATAGAAGCAGCGCCAATAGCAGGCTCTTTTAAATCGCCTTTGACTATCGCTTCACTAGTACATTTAAGATCTGGGCATCGGTTACCATCAATCAAACAATGTTTTGCCTCTACTGTTAGCCCTTCAACCGCTCGTTTCATTGCTAGCATACTCGCTTGAAGAATATTGATTTCATCAATTTCTTCAACTTCAGCTCGTCCTAGAGACCAACTTAGTGCATTCTCTTTTATTAAGATAGAAAGTTCTTCTCTTCTTTTTTCAGTGAGCTTTTTAGAGTCCGTTAAACCTTCTATGGGATTTTCAGGATCAAGAATCACTGCAGCCGCAACTACGGCTCCAATCAATGGTCCTCTACCAACTTCATCCACACCAGCTGTATATAATTCGCTCATATTCTCTTTGATTTATTACTTATATTTGTTTTATTATTAATTTTAATTAATCTAACTGTTCAATTTATTTTTTAGCAACTGACTAATCGCATCAGCCGCTATTTCATTACCATTTTTCCGTAATGATTTATGAATCTTTGTAAAGTCACTGACCAATCTATTTGATTGTTCGTTATTGTTAAGCAATTCATTGATTGCCTTAGATAAATTATCCACGGTACATTTATCTTGCATATACTCTTTAACCAAAACATCAGAAATTGAATTCTTGTTTTTATTATTTAATAAATTAGGTAAAGCAAAATTTTTAATTTTTAACAATCGGCTATAAATGAAATAACTAAATGCTGATACTTTGTATGCAACTACCATTGGTTTTTTTAATAACAAGGCTTCCAATGTTGCAGTACCAGATGCCAACAGCACAACATCCGATGCGAGCATAATATCTCGAGATTGACCATCAATCAATTTTATCTCAAAATCAGTAGGATGTTCTTTTAGATATTTTTCAATTTGTATTCGCCGTCTTTCATTTGCGCAAGGAATTATAAAATTTAGTCTAGAATTTTTCTGCTTCAATCTAATCGCAGTCTCAATAAATGGTTCAACTAAAAACTTGGTTTCACTGCCTCTGCTACCGGGTAAGATTGCTAGATATTGAGAGTCATCAGAAAGACCTAGTTTCTTTCGAGCTTTATGCATATCTGGCTCTAAAGGAATTTCATCGGCTAATGGATGACCAACACATACCGCTGAAAGGTTATGTTTTTTATAAATAGGTAACTCAAAAGGAAAAAGGCAAAGCATTAAACGAACGCTTTTAACAATTTTAAAAATTCTATTTTCACGCCAGGCCCAAACTGACGGACTGACATAATGAACACAGGTGATGTTATTTTTAGTTAATTGGTATTCTAAATCTGTATTAAAAACTGGAACATCAATTCCAATAAAACAATCTGCACTCTCTTCAATAATGTGATTTCTTAAACGTTTTCTCATTTGTAATAATTCGAAATAGCGTTTTAAGATGGGTAGAATTCCCATTACAGACAAACGTTCAAAAGGATAATAACAATCTAGACCTTGAGCTTGCATCAAAGGACCACCAATTCCTTTAAATTTAGCATCAGGAAAACGTAGTTTAAGTGAGGACATCAAGCCTGCTCCTAATATATCTCCAGATGCTTCACCTGCAACAAGATAGATCAACATGCGACTAAATTAGGATTAAGAATTGTCGCTTGAAAATTATCGAGAAATGCCACGTTCAGACTTTTCTATAAATTCAATAACTCGTTTTAGGGACTCTGAATGAGTATCAAGTTGACTCACAGCTTTAATAGCATCATCAATTTTTAACCCTTGTCTAAAAATTAGACGATAGGCTTTTTTTAATAAACCAATTTCTTCTTTAGCGAAGCCTCTTCGTTTAATACCTTCAACGTTGATTGAGCGAGGTAAACCTTCCGCAAATAGTACAAAAGGTAATATATCTTGTGTAATATGACTTCGGATTCCTAAGAAAGCGTGAGCACCAATTCTACAAAATTGATGTACTCCTGAGAATCCACCAAGAATCGCCCAGTCATCAATATGAACATGTCCTGCAATATTAGAGCTATTAGCAATAATAATATTGTCACCCAACATACAATCGTGAGCGATGTGTGTGTATGCCATTAATAGATTATTGGAACCTATTTTTGTAACTTGATGATCTTGAGTTGTGCCTCTATGAATAGTGCAGGACTCTCGGATAATATTATTATCACCTATTTCAGTTCTGGTTGGTTCGCCATTATATTTTTTATCTTGATTTGCTTCGCCAATAGAGGAAAATTGATAAAAATGATTATTTTTTCCAATACTTGTATGGCCATTAATGACAACATGAGGACCTACAACTGTTCCTTCATCTATGCTGACATTTTTCTCAATAACTGAAAATGGTCCAACAGTTACATCCTCAGCTAATTGCGCATTGGGATGAATTACTGCTGACGGATGGATTAAACTTGAAGTCATTTGATTGCCTTTTCCAGCGCCTTAACTATTTAATATTCTGTTTAGAACACATCAATTCAGCTGAACAAACAACTTTGCCATCAACTAACGCTTCTGCATCAAATTTCCACATGGCTCGTTTTCTTTTTAATAACTTAACTTTTAATTCAACTTGATCACCTGGCTCAACAGGCTTTTTAAATCTTGCTTTATCTATCCCAACGAAATAATAAAGTGAACTATCATCAGGTAGTTCATTTAGCGTTTTAAAAGCTAAAATTCCTGTTGCTTGTGCCAATGCTTCAAGAATTAATACTCCTGGCATCACCGGGCGATTTGGGAAATGACCTGTAAAACAAGGTTCATTAAAGGTAATATTTTTAATCGCATAAAGATAATCATTCACTTTGTAGTCCGTTACCCTATCGACTAGAAGAAATGGGTATCGATGAGGTAAATGTTTCATTATCTCATGGATGTCGAGAGTGGAAAGTTGGTTATTTTCTTCGCTCATTTTCTATTATCTCTTTATTTCTAAAAAATTAAGTAGCTAATATAGTTTCTATTTTTTTTGCAATTGTTTTTCTAATGATCGAATGCGTTTTGCTAACTCATTTAACTGTTTAAATCTCGCAACATTTTTTCGCCATTGTTTATTTTCTTGGGCGCCAGTTCCCGATGAAAACACACCCGCTTCACTGTTTGATTTATTCACCAAAGTGCCTGCAGTTAAATGTGTTTTATCAGCAATATTTAAATGTCCAATGATGGAAGATCGGCCACTGAATGTGCAATTTTTTCCAATCGTTGTACTTCCTGCTATTCCTGTAAAAGCAGCCATCGCAGTATTTTCACCAACATCAACATTATGCGCTATATGGCATAAATTGTCGATTTTCACACCATCACGAATGATCGTATTCTTAAGTGCGCCTCTGTCAATGCAGGTATTTGCCCCCACTTCAACATCATTTCCAATTATCACACCGCCGGTTTGAGGTATTTTAATCCATTCCCCCTGCTTGTTTGCGTATCCAAAACCATCGCTACCAATCACACAGTTTGAATGTAAGATACAGTTCTCACCAATCGTCGTATTGGGATAAATGCTAACTAAAGGATATATCACACTATTAGCTCCGATTTTTACACCATTACCAATAACAACATTCGCACCAATAGATACATTATCACCAATAATCACATCCTCACCTATTGAACATCCACAAGCAATAGAAACCGCTCGCCCTAATTGAACAGAATCTTCAATATTTATTTTTTTACTGATGCCCTTTGCCAGTTTAATCGTAGTGTCAAGTAATTGACCCACTAAGGCAAATGCTAGATAAGGATCTTCACAAATTATAAAATTATTATCTAATTTGACAGAAGAAAGACTTTGAGCATAGAAGACTCTAGATACTAAAACACAACCCGCTTGGGTTGTGTTTAATTCAGACTCAAACTTGATATTACTCAAAAATGAAATTTCTGAGTTTTTGGCTACATCTAAGGACGAAACTTTACAAACTAAATGCTCTTTATCACCAACAAGTTCACCACCAATATGATCAGCGACTTTTGCTAAAGTTAGCATTGAATTTCTATCCATTGGTTAAACGATATAGCTATCTATTTTATAAGTCGGTTCGTATTTAGTTACTTAGAACCAGCAGGATTACTTAGAATAGTGATCACTTTATTTGTGATATCTAATGTGCCAGTTTGAAAAGCAAGAGTTTCACTTCTTAGAATTAAATCAAATTTTTCAGCTTTAGCAATTTTTTGAATAGTTTGATTAATTTTTACCTGTAATTTTTGACCTTCCAATTGCTGTGCTCGCTGAAAATCTTCTTGCAGATTTTTTTGCATAGTTTGTGCTTTAGTTGCCATTTCTTGCAATTCACGTTGAACAGTGATTTTTTGTTCTTGAGTCATTGTAACGGCATCGCGCTGAGCATCTGTTCGCTTTTTTTCAATGCTTTCACCTAAAGCTTTAAGTGCATTACTTTTATCTTCAAATTGTTTTTTTATTTTATCAACAATGATGGTTCTTTGTGGAGCGCCCGCAAATACTTTTTGTAGGTCAACCGTGCCTATTTTTAACTCAGTAGCACCAACGCTCGCCATGAACAAGCTGACAGAAACTAGCATAAATATAATTTTCTTTAACATTTTATTACCCTTACTATTAACTTTAAAACCATGCGAAAGAAAGATTAGGCATAGCCGACTAAAAATTTGAACAAGCGATTTTACTCTAATTACACCTAAAATCCTAGCAAGATCCTAACTCTGGTCTACATTTGATCCCGAATAAGCACTTTCATTAGAATGTCTGACCTACATTAAATGCAAAACCGTCTCTTTCATCACCCTCATAACTTTTTAATGTTTTAGATAAACTTATAATCAGAGGACCCATGGGAGATAACCATTGTAAGGATATCCCGGTACTAGCTCTGTAATTACCAGCTTTTGAGAAATCTGGTAATTCTGTATGACGATTTCCTGGTTGGAAATTAAGCCCATCATATCTATCTACGTCATAATGAGTATTCCATAGATTTCCGACATCTATAAAAAAACTAGTTCTAACAGAGTTGCTTGCTTCAGCAAAAGGTACAGGAAAAATAAGCTCTATACTAGCTAAAGCCTTAGCATTCCCCCCAACACTTCGCCTTCCTACACTAATATTATCACCTAAGAATTGTATTGACGTAGAAGTACCCAAATTATCGACTGCACTACTACCATTTACACCATCCATCCCTCTAAATATTTCTTTAGGACCAATCGTATTACGTTCAAAACCTCTGACACTCGAAATTCCGCTCGCATAAAAATTCTCAAAATAAGGCAACTGAGTATTTTTACCATAACCGTCACCATAAGATAGTTTTACTCTGCTTAATAAAGACCAACCTGGCGAAAATGGTACATAATAATCAAGATTATAGTCTAGCTTATAAAATTCTATATCACTACCTGGAATAGCCCCACTTATTGCAAAAGACTGTTTAACGCCCCTATCAGGAAAAATCCCTCTATTTAAGCTATTTCTAGAAATACCAAACGAAAATTTAGCAACATTATAGGATAGAAAAGGATCTTCTCGAACATTTTGATTACTTTGAAAGAAAAAATCTGATATTTGATCCGATAACCGACCATTTGCTTCTAAATCATTTGTTTCTAAACCCAAACCAAAATTTAATCGTGTAATTTCATCAATAAGGTAGCCCGTATTAATATTAAGTGCAATAGTATCCAATAAGGTCGCAGCAATATTAATACTGCTATAGTCAGTTGTTCTATAACTTAAACTACCACCTAAACCTACTTCATCAAGCGTAAAATAAGGGTCAAAATAATTGGCAGTATAACTGGTCGAGAATTTATTTTTGTTGATGGCAAAACCGATATTTTTACCTGAACCTAAAAAATTATTATGACTAACATTGGCATTAACTGATAAACCATAAGTTGAACCATAACCAAGACCACCGCTAACAGTTCCCGCAGAGCGCTCTTTGATCTGATAATCAATATTAACTCTATCTTCTTTATCTTCTGTTTTAGGCGTTTCAACTTCAACTTCTTCAATATAAGTCAGCCGTTGTAGGCGTAATTTAGTTCGTTCGACTTGAGCCGTTGATAAAGCACCACCTTCCATTAACCTTGACTCTCGTCTCAACACCTCATCATTAGTCGTTTCATTTCCGGTAAAATTGATGCGATCGACATAAACTTTCATACCTGGATCAACATAAATATTTAGGTCAACTTTACTGGTTCCTTCTTTAACTTCAGGTCTTGTTGTCACCTTTGCAAAGGCATATCCGAAAAAACCTAAGTTTGTTTTAATTTGCTCTTCTGCAAAAGATATTGCAGCGGCAGAATAGGTATCACCTTTAGTTAAAGGCATTAACTGTTTTAAACGCTTCTCTTTTAATATTAAATCACCACTAAATTTAATATCTGATATGGTAAATTTATCGCCTTCATCAACATTAATAGTAATATAAATACCTTTCCTATCTGGAGATATAGCTACTTGCGTTGAAACGGCATTATATTTTAAATACCCGCGATCAAGATAATAGGAACGCATTGTTTCTAGATCACCCGATAATTTTTCTCTTGCGTATTGATCATCACTAGTAAAAATAGATAACCAACCGCCAGTCGACAACTCAAACTGATCAAGCAACTCTTCATCGGGGTATAATTGATTGTTAACAATCTTAATGGATTCAATCTTAGCAGGATCGCCTTCTTTAACTTCAAATTCGACAATCACGCGGTTTCTTGAACGCCTTAGAATTTTTGAGGTTATTTGTACAGAATATTTGCCGTGAGAAAAATACTGTTCCTGCATTCCTCCAATAATATTTTTAATTGCGGAAGGGTTATAAATCTCTCCTTTGGCAAAACCAGCTCCTTTCATAGCTTCAATGATTTGTTCGGTTTTGATGTCGCTATTTCCATCAATAGTAATATCTAATATTGTGGGACGTTCTATAACGTCAATTAATAATTTATTTCCATCTCTAAATAAACGGATATCATCGAATGATTCTACAGCAAATAATGTTCTGATAATTAAAGGAATACGTGATACTTCTAATTCTTCACCAACTTGCAAAGGGAGCATATTAAAGAAGGTTCCTAACTCCATTCTTTGTAAGCCATCAACTTTAATTTCTTCAACAATAAAACGGTTACTCGAAGACGAGTCTTGAGACTCATTTGCAAAAACTATATTAGGAATTACAGATATTGACGTAACCGATATCGTAATCGCTAGCAAGGTTAATGTTTTGAAAACCAAGGTTTTAAAAAACAGTTTTTTGTAAATATTATTTCGCATTTATAAACAACTTCTTATTAATTAATTTCTTAAATTCGTGAAAAATCATTAAAAATAGCAAATGCCATTAAGGCAAAAACCATCATCATCCCAATTTGTAACCCAAACTCTTGAGTACGTTCTGTAAGAGGCTTTCCTTTTACCAACTCTATAACAAAGTATAAAAAATGACCGCCATCTAACATAGGCACTGGCAATAAATTAATAAAGCCCAAATTAACACTGATCCCTGCTACAAATAATAAAAAGCTAATCAAACCAATATTTGCACTTTCGCCAGCGCCTTTTGCAATGGATACTGGTCCACTTAAACTCTTTACTGATATTTCACCAGAAAACAATTTGACAAACACCCGAGTAGTTAACTCGATCATGGAATAAGTCTTATTAACTGCCTTGCTAAGCGATTCAACTATACCGTATTCTTGTTTTATCAGAAATGGTTTAAAATTACGTTCAACTCCCAATAAACCGATTGTCTTTCCTTCAACAACCTGCGAACCTATGACTACAGGAATGAATATCAGTTCACCATTTCTTCTTATTTCTATTTTAACCTCTTTACCTGCTGATATGGCAAGAATTTTCGCCATTTCATGCCATAAATCGGCTTTTTGTCCATCGATTGAAATCAAATGATCATCGACTCTTATACCAGCTTTATCTGCCGCACCGCCCGATTTTACTCCACCAAACTCACTAAACTCCAAAAAGTGATAAAACCCTAGAGAATGCATTACTTCTGGTTTTGTACTATCAACTTGCCATTGATCGATATTAAGCTTTAATTCTCTTGTCGTTAGGTTCGTGGATGATGAGAAATCTGTCTGTCTAACGTCAAATTCTTTAACATCAAACTGACTTAGTTTAAACGGCCTTACTGTAAATTGAATATGCCCCTTCTCACCAATTCTATTAACGAGCTTTAATGTCATATCTTGTAATGTTGTAACAGGATCGCCATCAACAGCAACAATTTGATCTCTATAACTTAAACCTGCTTTACCAGCAATACTCGTTTCAGCAACTTCACCGACGACAGGAATAATGACATTTTGTCCAGAAATAAAAACAATCCAATAAAGTGCTATCGCTAATAAAAAATTAGCAACAGGACCTGCTAGTACAATCGCTATTCTTGTCCAAACTGATTGTCTATTAAAAGCCATAGATACTTCTTCAGGTTTAACGGGGGCTTCTCGCTCATCTAGCATTTTAACAAACCCACCAAGTGGTATGGCCGCCAGTACATAACGAACACCATCTTTACCCGTTTTTTCTAGTAGTGGCTTACCAAAACCAACTGAAAAGGTTAATACCTTTACGCCTAGTTTACGAGCTACCCAAAAATGTCCATATTCGTGGAAGGAAACCAATACACCTAGAGCAATAATAAATGCTATCAAATTCCACAAAAACTCCATTAATGTTCTCCTAACAAATGTTTAATGACTATTTCTGTTAATTCTCTGGCTTTCTTATCAATCTCAATCACCACTTCAATACTTTCGATATCAGAAAAACAGGATTGCTCTAAAACCTTTTCAATAACAATGGTTATATCCGTAAAGGCTATTTTATGCTTCAGAAAAAATTCAACCGCCACTTCATTAGCCGCATTTAAAATACAAGGTGCGCTTTTACCTATTCTTAATGCTTTCTTTGCTAAAGATAAACAGGGGTATCGATCGAAATCAGGTGGAGAAAATTCTAAATTAGCGATGTTAAGAAAATCGAGCGGCTTCACATTAGCCGGTATTCTATTTGGCCAAGCTAAACAATGAGCAATCGGCGTTTTCATATCGGGATTACCCATTTGTGAAATAACCGAACCATCTAAATAAGAAACCATAGAATGAATGATGCTTTGTGGATGGATCACAATTTCAATATCATCAACCGTCACATCAAACAGATAACATGCTTCAATTAACTCTAGCCCTTTATTCATCATTGTGGCGGAATCTACGGAAATTTTTCGCCCCATATCCCAATTAGGATGAGCACATGCTTGATCAGCCGTTTTATCTTTTAATTGCTCAATAGGCGTATTTAAAAAAGGTCCGCCTGATCCGGTTAACAATATTTTCGCAACACCATCCAAGTTAATTTCTGCTTTTGTACCTGGTGTAGGTAAGGATTGAAAAATAGCATTGTGTTCACTATCAATAGGTAATAATGTTGCTCCAAACTCTTTCACCGCTTGCATAAAAAGTTTTCCACTCATTACTAAAGCTTCTTTGTTTGCCAATAATACTTTTAGCCCTAATTTAACCGCCGTCAATGTTGGCTCTAAACCTTTTGCTCCAACAATTGACGCAATCACTATTTCAGTATTAGCTAGCGAAGGTGCATCAATGATTGCTTGCCTGCCAGAAAGCACTTTTATAGAAAGGCTTTGTTCGGAGAGTCGAGATAGAAGTTTTTTTGCTGAAGTTTCACATGACATAACAGCATAATCAGGATGAAAATTAACACACTGTTCAAATAATTTATCAACATTAGTATTTGCGGTTAATACGGAAACTTTATATAACTCATTATTCTTTTTGATAACATCAAGCGCACTGGTGCCAATAGAGCCACTTGCACCCAAAATACAAACATTTTGACGCTTTGTGTTTTGCTCAGCTCTGTTATAAGATGAGTTAAACATTAAACCACTCAAAATAACTAAAGCTTAAAAAATAAATAGGCGCTACAGCGATAGTACTATCCAATCGATCTAACAAACCACCATGACCAGGCAAAATATTTCCCGAGTCTTTAATATTAGCAGTTCTTTTTAAAGCACTCTCAAATAGATCGCCATAAACTGAGATAACACCTAACAATGCAATGACAATAAGATAAGTTACCTTGTCATCGACTCTTAATGATAAAGTGTCTATTCCAAACCAACCCACTAAAAAACTAAAAACTAATCCGCCAATGACTCCTTCCCAAGTTTTATTTGGGCTAACTTTTGTCAGCTTCGTTTTTCCAAATTGCTTTCCGACAAAATAGGCTCCCACATCAGTGGCCCAAATAATCAAAAACATAAATAAAATTAACGCGCCACCGTAAGCAAAGTTGCCATCGCCCATTAATGGATAATCAGTTTTCCGCATACAAATAAACGAAACAAAGAAGGCTGTTAGCAATGAAATACCAATAAACTCGCGTAAAGCAAAAACTCGCCACCACTGATTATTTCGTCTATAGGTTAATACGATAAAAAAACAAAGTAACAATAAAACTGCCGACATTAACAAAACAATTAAAGGTAAATCACTTATTGATATTTGAATCATGTGAGGCCAACTAGGAGAAGGCCAAAACATAAGTGATTCACTAAAATACCAAACACTTAAACAACAAACGCTAACTAATACGGCATATAAAGAATGATAAATTGAGTTCTGGTGTCCACATAACTTAGACCATTCTTGTGCCATAAAATAAACTAAGATGAGGATAATACCGGTAAAATATTCTATTGGAACATAAAATAAAATCGCGGTTAAAATTGGTAAAAGAAATAATGCTGTGATGATTCTCTGCTTCAACATAGTTATATCACCTCATCATCGTTTGAATTATCAGACTCGGAAACGGGAGCTTTAAGTTGCTCTCCCGTTTTTCCGTAGCGTCTTTGTCTTGCCTTATAATCAGTAATAGCACAATCTAACTCAGTGGAATCAAAATCTGGCCATAATTTATCGCTAAAATATAATTCTGCATAAGCGGCTTGCCAAATTAAAAAATTACTTATTCTTTTCTCTCCACCGGTTCTAATCATTAAATCGAGTTCAGGTAAATGGTTAGTACTTAAATGTTTTTCAATTAATGTTTCAGTTAATTTTTGATTCGAATGATTATCAACAATAGCTAAATTAACCGCATTAACAATATCCCAACGTCCACCATAATTAGCCGCAATATTAAGCTCTAAACCAAAATTAGACTCTGTTTGTTTTTCAGCATCTTTAATACTCTTTTGAAGATTTTCGTTAAAATCAGCAATATGTCCAATGAATTTCAATTTAACATTATTGGTATTCAACATTTTCACTTCACGTTTCAATGCTAAAACAAACAACTCCATCAAAAAACTGACTTCGTCTTCAGGTCTACCCCAATTCTCACTACTGAAAGCAAAAAGCGTTAAAGACTTAACGCCTCGAGCAGCACAAGCTTCTACAATCTCTCGTGTTTTTTCAACACCCGCCTTATGACCAAATGTTCTTTTTTTATTCCTTTGTTGAGCCCACCGCCCATTCCCATCCATGATGATAGCAATATGACTGGGCCGGTTAATATTGAAAGTGCTATGATTTGAGTTATTGTCTTCGCTCATAAAATAATCGGTCTAAATACAAAGGTCAAATGGGTAAATGAAAATAACAACGCCGCGTTAGGATTCTTTCTAAAATCATAACACGGCGTTAAGTTTTCTCGGATAAAGAGCTTATTATATTTCCATCAACTCTTTTTCTTTAACTGCCGACATATCATCAATTTTTTTAACATGAATATCGGTAATTTTTTGTACATCATCTTCTGCTTTATGCAATTCATCTTCACTAATTTCTTTTTCACTTTCTAACTCTTTTAAAGTTGAGTTTGAATCTCTTCTAATATTTCTGAGAGCAACTTTGGCCGCTTCTGCTTCACTTCTAACGATTTTCGTCATGTCTTTGCGGCGTTCTTCCGTTAACGCAGGAAGTGGTAATCTAATCACATTACCGGCTGTATTTGGCGTGATCCCTAAGTCAGACTCCATCAATGCTTTTTCTACAGCTTGCACCATAGATGCTTCAAAAGGTTGAACCACGAGTGTTCGAGAGTCTTGCACTGAAATTGTAGCAGCTTGAGTTAAAAGCGTATCAACACCATAATAAGAGACACTTAAATGTGAAAGTAAACTAGGATGTGCTCGACCGGTACGAATTTTTTGTAGGCTAATACGAAAAGATTCGATGCTTTTGTCCATTCGGGTTTGTGCGTCATCTTTAATTTCATTAATCATTCATTCGTACTCTTATTAATCTTTATTTTTTCGCAATTTTTCTTTAAATCTAGAATAATAAACTTTAGCAGTGAATTAAAGTACCTTCATTTTCGTTAACCACTGCATCAATCAAAGCACCAGGCTTATTTAAGTTAAAAATTCGAATAGATTTATCGTGATCACGTGCTAAGCAGAATGCAGTTAAATCCATCACAGCTAATTCTTTACGAATAACTTCATTATAAGTCAAAGAATCATATTTAGTTGCATCAGGATCTTTATTGGGATCCGCGGAGAAAACACCGTCGACTTTGGTTGCTTTTAAAATAACATCTGCATCTATTTCAATTCCACGTAAGCAGGCAGCAGTATCAGTAGTAAAGAAAGGATTGCCCGTTCCTGCAGTAAAGATAACAACTTGAGACTCTTCCATAAATCGAATGGCAAAACGGCGGTCATAATCTTCGCAAACCCCTGTTAAAGAGATTGCGGACATGACACGAGTTCCCACTTTTATTCGTTCTAGCGCATCTTGCATGGCTAAAGAATTCATAACCGTTGCAAGCATTCCCATATGATCGCCTGCAACTCGATTCATTCCTGCATTGGCTAATTTTTCACCACGAAAAAGGTTACCACCACCTATCACCAAACCTATCTGTATATCATGTTCTAAAATTGTTTTAATTTCTTTAGCAATCCGATCAAGCATACTAGGATCAATACCAAAAGATTCTCCACCCATAAGGGCTTCACCACTTAATTTAAGAAGTATACGTTTACTCTTTTTAGTCGGTGACGAACTTGGCATGATGTTATTTCCCCCTAAAAGGCAATCTTATTTTTTAATATCAACAGTGTATTAAGTTTTAACAATTATTCTTGTTGCCTCTAAAATTTAGCTACTCAAGACAGAAAATGAGAGCATAACATTCTATGCGAACATTTTCGAACGCAGAAGTTTAGAGGTAAGCAGAGTAATTGTTTAACTAACCTTTTACCTGCGCCATTACTTCTGCAGCAAAATCATCTTCTACTTTTTCAATTCCTTCACCTACTTCTAAACGTACAAGATTTTCGACTTCAGCAGAGTTTGATTTTAGTAAATCACCTACGGTTGTTGAAGGATCTTTTACAAAAGACTGCCCCACTAAACAAACTTCGGCTGAGAATTTACGCATACGTCCAACAACCATTTTTTCAGCAATTTCAGGTGGCTTACCACTAGCAATTGCTTGCGCAGTAAATATGTCTTTTTCACGATTATATACATCTTCAGAAATTTCTTCAGGTGTAATAAACTGAGGATTAGTCGCTGCGGCATGCATTGCGATATTTTTAGCAAGCTCTGCATCACCACCTTTCAGTGCAGCAACTACACCAATTCTTCCACCATGAATATAAGTTCCAATTGAACCTTCACTTGCATTAATCATCTGAACTCTACGAACAGTGATATTTTCGCCAATTTTTGCGATAAGATTAGTTCTTGCTAATTCGACAGTTTCACCAGAAGCAACCGTCGCAACATTTAATGCATCGATAGTTTCAGTTTTATTTGCTAATGCAGCATCGACAACCGCAGTAGTAAATCCTTTAAAGTTGTCATCACGTGCAACAAAATCAGTTTCACTGTTGATTTCAACGATGACAGCATAACTTCCATCATCACTAGTTTTAGTAACAATCACGCCTTCAGCAGCAACACGACCAGCTTTCTTTTCCGCTTTAGCCGCACCAGATTTTCTCATATCATCAATGGCAGTTTCGATATTACCATCGGTTTCTACTAACGCTTTTTTACATTCCATCATGCCTGCGCCAGTTCTTTCTCTCAATTCTTTTACTTGAGCAGCTGTTATAGCCATTTTTCTATTCTCCAATACAATATTTTATATCATTAGGTTAAAAATAAGGGGGCAATGCCCCCTTATCCCTAATTCAAAACAAAAACAGCAAATTACTCTGCAATTTTTTCTTCTTTAACTTCTTCTACTTTTGCAGGTGTCGCATCTTCAGTTTTCACAGGAGCTACTTCTTCAGCTTTTTTAGTTGCTTTTTCAACAACTTTCTTAACTGATTTTTTTACTTTCACTGGCTTATCAGCTTTTACTGGTGCATCAACTTTCGCAGACTCTTCTACAAACTCACTAGATTTTGTCGCATCTGTAGCTTCAGTAGCAGTTGATTGTCGAGCTTCAAGGATAACATCTGCCGCACTACCTAAATAAAGCTGAATTGCACTGATTGCGTCATCATTACCAGGAATTACATGGTCAACGCCATCAGGGCTTGAATTACTATCAACAACAGCAATGACAGGAATGCCTAATTTTTGAGCTTCAGCCACTGCAATATGCTCATGATCTGCATCAATAACGAACAATACATCGGGTAATCCACCCATGTTCTTGATCCCGCCAATACTAGCTTCTAACTTAGTCATTTCACGGCTTAATAATAAACCTTCTTTTTTAGTTAGTTTTTCAAAAGAACCATCTTCGCTTTGCTTTTCTAACTCTTTTAGGCGATTGATTGATTGACGGATCGTTTTATAGTTAGTCAACATACCGCCAAGCCAGCGTTTGTCTACAAAAAACTGTTCACAACGAACCGCCTCTTCTTTGATGATTTTACCTGCAGAGCGTTTAGTACCAACAAAAAGGACTTTTCCTTTTCTAGCAGCAACTGAACTTAGGTAATTTAAAGCATCATTAAACATGGGCAAAGATTGCTCAAGATTAATAATATGAATTTTGTTACGTGCGCCGAAGATATACGGCTTCATTTTTGGATTCCAGTAACGAGTGCGATGTCCGAAATGCACGCCCGCCTGTAGCATATCACGCATAGTGACTTTTGCCATTGTAAGCTCCTGATTGTTAAGAGCTCTTTTCATTTGAAATAGAACTCTTTTAGGGTTATTCGTCCACTATCCCCAATTGTCGAACCCATCCAGACTAGTCTTTTTGAGCACCCCGACAGCTGTGTCGAATAGTGTGTGATTTAGTTAAACAACTCAGCCACTAAAATAGTAATTAAGCTGTTAATTTATTTAAGCAAAAGATACTTCATTCGCTCGGCGCGCTTTATACCATAAAAGCCAATATTAGGGCAAATAATATCGATTTTTTAGCTCAATTTATTGTCATTTTCTTTATATTGCTCTTTTAAGCTCTGCTTGCACAAATAACATAGTTCTCGATACTGACGATCACCTAAATTAGAGTGGCTAAAAAACCAGGCATATTCAGTATTCACACCATCAAAGGGATCGACTTTAAATTTGAGCAGGCTAAATTCTCGGGTAATCCAACTAGAAGGTAAAATATCGAGATAAATGGACTCTTGGTAGTCGAGTTTATTTTTGTCATTTTTCACTCTAATCATCCATTTCTCACCCGTCCAGCACAAATCATCTGATGCTTGGGTGATGGTTTTTAATTGTTTTAGCGACAAATATAGAGAGCTCATTAAACTGACAAAAATGATAGTCCATTGCCAAACATAATCAAGAATTATGAAACTTAAAATAGAGGCTAATAGATGTAAAAAAATCACTAATCCTAATAATCCCTTACTCTCTTTTATTGGAAATCTTGATGCTATTTTCATATTTATTAAAGGTTGAAGCCCATTGTCACCGATAACTAGGCAATAGACATTTTCTTTCTTATGATTTGGATGATTTCATTAAAACTAGCATTTTTACATTGACCAAACCCCATGATCCAAGTGTATAGATCAGGATCAGATTCGTTTAATAGTTCTGTAAAAACTTCTATTTGATTTTCTTTTAAAGATACAAAATGCTCATTAAGAAAAGGGATTAAAATAACATCTAATTCCAACATGCCTCTTCGGCACTGCCATTGGAGCTTTTTTTGAGGAGATATGTTTTGAGCTTGATTCAAGGTTTCACCTTTTAAATTTGTTATTAAAGCACCTATTTTTTATACACCATGACATGACATTAACTTAATAAATAATAAAGCTTCTGGTTCTATCTTTATCAGTTGAGCGCCATACTCTTTTTGATAATCCCATGGAGAACGGATGATGACGGCATCATAATCATTCCAATTAATGTTTTACTACTCCAAGTATATCATGTGTTTTCCAGCCAATATCTACTAATCAATATCTACTAATCAATATCTACTAACCTATATCTACTAACCAATACCTGCTAATGGCTTTTCCAAGAGGAAATCGTGGTATTCGAGCCCTTCAAAGCTACCCATTGTTAAAAGCGCGCAGTTTTTCCTATTGATTGAATAGTCCGTTTTATAAACTAATTCTGTTTGCTTTTTGTAAATGGAAACAACTGCTGACACCACATCCCTACTGGCATATAATCACCAACAACGCCATACTCATCAGGCCATTCTTTTTGACCTTTAACAGCGGTATCTAATAGATAATCAATAAAGGAGAAATGAGCCGCATAGTTTCGATCAATCGCGGCTTTATCTGACGAATGGTGCCAATGATGAAATTGAGGTGTTACGAAAATATATTGTAACCAACCAAAATTTATTCTTACGTTCGCATGATTAAATACAGCCTGTAAACCGACTGTTATCACATAAATATCGATCACAGTTTTGGAAAATCCTAAAACAAATATCGGTGTTAACACCAAACAACGAGTCACAATTAATTCCAAGATATGTTGTCTTGATCCCGCTAACCAATCCATTTTTTTAGCACTATGGTGAACGGCATGAAATCGCCACAAAAATGGAATTTCATGATACCCTCGATGGGCAAAGTATTGAAAAAGATCTGCTGATAATATCACTGCGAAAACTTGTAAGGCAAAAGGCATAAAATTGACGTAGAGCTGAACATCATCAAACACCATCCAAGCTAACCCCTTATGGACAAACTGATTTGTTAAAAGCAGAACAAAACCAATGATAAGATGATTCACGAAAAAATGGTTCAGATCGCCCTTCCATTCATTTCGAAAAATAGCTTGCTCTTTTTTGTGTGGAATTATTTTTTCAATGAAAATAAAGATTAAAGTTGAGCCAAGTAGGTCTAAAATAAACCAATCTAGACCCAAGTAATATTTAGCAGACTCGAAATTTTTCACCTCTACTTGATGAGCACCTAATGAAATAGTCATCAAAATAAAAAACCACGCAAAAGCGCCTAATCTTTTATTCTTATTTCTGACAAAATTTAACAAACCCAAACTACCAGAAATAACTAATGCCACAAACATAATTTGGCGTATTACGTCGGCATCATAACTTTGACGAAGTTCAGGTGTTGTCAGGTATTGGGGAAAATGAAAGACTAAAACGCCTAAAAAAGATAAAAAAGCCAGAAAACAGGCTATATATCCACTAATAGTGCCTTCGCCTATTTTAAAGCTCTCGACTCTAAACAGTTTATTCAACAATTGATGCTCTCTCATTAAATGATTTATTCTGAATCACTCTACCTTAAAAATTCCTCGAAGTAACTTGTTTTCAAATACAACGCCAACAAAAACTTGGTCTTTATAATGAAGTGCAGCACTAGAACTTGATAACTCTTCGCCAATATCTAAAATAGACTTTCGACACATCAACCTCACTCGAAAATGGTACAGAGCATATTTTTCCACACAAATATTTACCGAAACATTCCAATTCAATTTCAAAATTGATACGTCCAATACCATCATATAGTGTGGGAATCAAACGCCATTTAGAGCGTCAGTAAATATTGATAAATTAGATTCTTTTTTTCATTATGAATTTCAGAAACTATTTTTGATGCCTGTTTCTTCGGTAAATACTCTGAAAGTTTAACGGCCAAGATTTTAGATTCTTCACAAAGACCATCCGTCTTTTTTTCAGCACCTCTAACCATCACAACAAATTCACCCTTACTTTGGTTTGAATCATGTTCTAAAATCTCAACAAGCTCTCCGACATTCGCATCTAATACAGTTTCAAAAGTTTTAGTTAACTCTCTAGCAATAACCACATGCCGATCATTTCCAAACATTGAAGCCATGTCACTGATACAGGCTTTAATACGATGTGAAGATTCATAAAATATGCTGGTGGCAGTTTCACTACTGATAGCTTCTAACTTTGTTAACCTTGCACCGGATTTAGAGGGTAAAAACCCCTCAAAAATAAAGCGATCACTAGGTAATCCTGCTATTGATAAAGCGGTAACGAGAGCACAAGGGCCTGGAATAGCAATTACTTTCATATTTCTTTGCCGTAGCTTGGTCACTAACGGGTAACCAGGGTCGCTTATAAGCGGAGTTCCCGCATCAGAGACTAAGGCAATAGACTCACCAGACTCTAGCAACTGAACTATCCAATCAAGTTTTTGTCTTTCATTGTGATCATGAAAGGAAAAACATGGCGTATCGACACCAATATGAGATAATAATCTTTTAGTACGACGAGTATCTTCCGCAGCAATTCTAGATACGCTAGCTAAAGTGTGACGCATTCGATAGCTGACGTCATCCATATTGCCTATTGGCGTGGCTACAACATACAATGTGCCTATACCGCTCGTTTGGCTCGCTGAATTTTGAGTAAGGTTCATAATTTATAAGGATTGAAAAAGATTGGTCTTGATGCTCGATTTTAAATACTCGACTTTTAGTTACTAGGTTTTAAACACTAATAAGCAGTAACTAGCAAATTAACCAACCAAATAGACAAAAATGTATTATAGCAAAATAAAATATAACAATATGATAAAACGCTCTATTAATCTTATTACAGGTGTACTTTTTTCACTTGTATTACTCGCCTGCGGATCATCACAAAAAAAACCTAATGAATCATTAATCGATCCAATACAAAATGTGGAAGAATTATTACAATTGGCAAATAATGCAAGTGATGACAAACGTTACCCTATACTACTTCAAGCAAGCGGGTTATTAGTTCAACAACAGAGAATAGAAAAAGCTTTAGAAATATTAACTTTTATTGAAGTTAGCCACTTAAATGCTATCCACAAAGATACCTATTATCTCCATTATGGTGAAATACTGTTAGCATCAGAAGAAAAAGAAATCCAACGTTCCTCTTTAACCCAGTTTAATAAAGTTATAAAACCTTCAAATCATTCAATTAATTGGCAAGTACGTTATGGACAATCGATTTCAGATAGTTTTTTAGTCAATAATAATTATTTTGAAGCGGCTAAACAACGTATCGATTTATACGACTTAATTGATGATTCAAACGAGTTAGAAAATAATAATAACAAGATTTGGCAAGCACTCATTCAAATGAGAATGCCTATATTAAAAGCTTTAAGTAGTAGCTTTAACTCCAAAAGAGTGAATGGTTGGTTAGAAGTGGTTTACTTAAATAAACGCTGGGGCAATCAACCTTCCCAGCTAATAAAACAATTAGATCAGTGGAAAAAGCGGTTTCCACTACACCCTGCACAAATAATAAAACCAAAATCATTACAATTAGTTTCCTCTGGTAAGCCTTTAGCACCTAAACAAATTGGCGTGTTATTACCTTTAAGCGGTCGTTTTTCAGCGTCAGGTCAAATCATTCAAAATGGGTTAATAGCCGCTCAATACCAGTCTGAATCATCTGAAAATATTGCTCGCTTACACTTTTACGATACCGCAAAAACACTTTCTGGTTTAGTCAATTATCAACAAGCTATAAAAGATGGTGCCGATTTTATTGTTGGGCCACTCGATAAAAAAAGTATTAATGAAATATTATTGAGCCAAACCAAGCTAGTGCCCACATTATTTTTAAATAGAGCTTCAACTAACCTTGAATTAACTAGTGATTCTAATAGTCAAATTTTTCAGTTTGGATTACCTGTAGAAGATGAAGCACTTCAGGCTGCTCATCGAGCATTTGAAAAAGGATATCGAAAAGCGCTCACTTTTGTCAAAAATGATGCGTTAGGTTTAAGAGCAAAAGCAGCATTCAAAGATTACTTTGAACAACTTGGTGGAGAGTTAATTGATGCTCAAGAATACGACGACATTAAAACACTTAATGCAGATATTCAAAATATGCTTAGGGTTGGTGATAGCATAAAAAGAAAAACTCAACTAGAGAAAACATTAGGACGTAACATTGAGTACACTATGCGTAGAAGAAAAGATGCCGATGTTGTCTTTTTATTTTCAAATGCAAGCAATGCTCGACGTATTAAACCATTTATTAATTTTTACTTTGCTCTCGACTTACCAGTCATTGCAACGTCTCGAATATTTTCTGGCACATATAATATAAAAAAAGAAAACGATCTAAATGGCGTTGAGTTTTCTGATATCCCACTGTATTTAAGTCAACAAGAAGATTTAGTCGCACTAAGAAAAAAGCTCAATTCAATCGACGTTAATTTTTTAAAACGTAATAATGGTCGACTATTTGCTCTCGGGTTTGACTCATATCAAGTGTTAACTCAATTACCCGTATTAAAAGCTTTTCCTGATTATCATTGGTTTGGATTATCTGGAGAGTTAGACGTCGATGAATTTGGAATTCTTCACCGTTATTTAACTTGGGCTAAATTTGAGAAAGGCTTCCCTAAAGTGACTAAGGAAAGAATAAAGCCTCTTATTAACAAGCAAACTTTTAATGCAAATGATACGCAAGTTCAATAATGTCAGTTTTAGTAGTTTGTTTTTTCATCTGCATTTTTTATCAAAAATTAGTAGGTAATAGTGACCTTGCCAGATAAAAGGACAGAGAAAAGGCTAGTTGGTGATTGTATCGAGGATAAAGCAGTTGCTTATATATCTTCACTCGGTTTAAAAATAGTGACACAAAACTACCTTTGTAAAATGGGTGAAGTCGATATAATAGCACGCGAAAAAGATACGCTTGTTTTTATAGAAGTTAGGTATAGAAAAAATAATCAATTTGGTGGTTCTGCTTTTAGCGTCAATCAAAGAAAGCAGAAACGATTAATAAAAGCAGCCGCACATTACCTTCAGTCATACCGGTTAACAAACAAAATAGCATGCCGGTTTGATGTTATGGCAATTGAAGGTAAAATAGCATTTGGACAGGATTTGGCACTAGGCCAATTAAATTGGATTAAAGGAGCGTTTGACGCTAGCCTATGATAGAACGTATTAAAGATAATTTCACAGAAAGTATTCAAACAAAAATTGCTGCAGCGGATATGTTGCCAGAAGCGATAGCGTGTGCTGGGAAAATATTAGTTCGCACATTGCTAAATGGCGGGAAAATATTAACCTGCGGCAATGGTGGCTCAGCGGCAGATGCACAACATTTCTCATCTGAATTAATTAACCGTTATGAAAGAGAGCGTCCTTCTTTACCTTGTATAAGCTTAACAACAGATACATCCACCTTAACCTCTATCGCAAACGATTATAGTTACAGCCAAGTTTTTGCTAAACAAATAAAAGGGCTAGGCCAAGCCGGTGATATCTTATTTGCTTTTTCGACGAGTGGTCATTCAAAAAATATTAGTGAAGCAATTAAAACAGCCTTATCAAAAGATATGTTAATTATCACTTGCACTGGCAAAGATGGTGGAGAGATAGCTGGGCTTATAGGGGAAAATGATGTTGAAATTCGAGTACCTTCTAATTCTACGGCCCGTATCCAAGAAGTCCATCTCGTTATTATTCATATTTTATGTGATGTGATCGATAATCAATTATTTGGAGAAACAGAATGAGAGTAGTATTTAAGACGTTAGTTTCTAAGAAAGTAGATTCTAAAAAAACATCCTCTAAGATAAACGTCTTTGCAGTCGTTATTATTCTTTCAAGTTTCATACTAACTGGTTGTACAGGCTTATTTATTGCTGGTGCAGCTGGCGGAGCTGCATCTTCTCAGGATAGAAGAACCTTACCGACACAGCTTGAAGATAGCAGTATCGAAATTAAAAGCATGGCAACCTTATTTAAAGATGATCGCCTTTGGAAAGGAACTAATATTGATGTTGTCAGTTATAACACCTTAGTATTGTTAGTGGGGCAAGCACCGACTGCAAGTCTTAAAAGCCGTGCTGAGCGAGCTATCAAAAAAATTCCAAAAATAAGAAAAACATATAATCAAATTCGAATTGCGGCACCTGTTTCATTTTTCACAAGCCGGAACGATGAATATTTGACCGCTAAAGTTAAGTCAACCATGCTTTTTACCGAAAATTTTCCATCTGGAAAAATTAAAGTAGTTACAGAAAATAGCGAAGTTTTTCTATTAGGTTTAGTCACGCTAATCGAAGCAGATAAAGCCGTTGAGATCGCAAGAAATATTAATGGTGTAAAAAAGGTAATTAAAGTTTTTGAAATTATTGATGCTACAACGATTAAAGCAGAAGTGAGTGAAGCGACATAATTAGTCAACGAGCCTTAATTTAATCGGCTCTATTTGACGACCTTTAAATGCGAAGTTTTTTTAGTCTTAAGACTGACAACTTCATTTGAGTTATTTACGCTTAAATCATTCTCTTTAGATTGCCCTTCTTGAGTTTTTAATTCAGTGGTATTATCTTTCACCTCCTCAGAAACTTGTAAACTCAAGCCTCCATTCTCCCCTTTCGCGTTTATTTCTTCATCTGGTGGAAAAGCCATACCTAAACCATTTTCTTGGGCATAAATGGCTAGCAGAGCAGTCATAGGTATAAAAATATTCATCGCTTTACCACTAAACCTTGCGCTAAATGAAATCGCATCATTATCAGTAAACCAATTTTGAATTGCACTAGGTTCTACATTTAAAATAATTTGTCCATTTTGAATATGTTGTGCAGGTACGCATACAGAAGCCTGGCTTGCATCAACTAATAAATAAGGTGTAGCGTCATTGTCTATAATCCACTCATGAACAGCTCTAAGCATATAAGGTTTATTTGAAGAAAATGACGCTTCCATATTTTATTTCACTTTTTTCTAATTGACTCTAGTCAGTGTTCTAGCTTATAAAACTAGTTACGATTGTTAATAAAGATAGGTGATTTAAATTTCACCCATTTCTCTTTCTACATCGGTTAAGCTAGCTTGAAAAGATTCACGCTCAAACAACAAATCCATATATTTAGTCACTTCCTTTGCACCTTTGCCAGTCAGTTTAATTCCCATTTCTGGCAATCTCCACAATAGTGGAGCTAAACAACAGTCGATTAATGAAAATTCTTCATTTAAAAAATAAGGCGTCTCAGAAAAAACAGGAGCTAAAGTTAATAGGCTTTCAGTTAATTCTAATTGAGCTTTTTCACGTTCCTGCTGTTTCCCAGCAAAAATTTTGTTCATTAAACTATACCAGTCTTTCTCAACTCGACGTACCATTAAACGAGAACGAGCACGTGCAACTGGATAAACAGGCATCAAAGGTGGATGAGGAAAACGCTCATCAAGATATTCCATGATGATCGGTGCTTCAAAAAGAACCAACTCTCTATCAACTAAAGTTGGAACAGTGTTGTAAGGATTTAGATCAATAAGATCTTCAGGTGGCTCTCTATTATCAACCACTTCAATTGCTTCAAAGTTTACGCCTTTTTCAGCAAGTACAATTCGTACTTGATGACTATAAACATCATCCGTTCCTGTATACAGGGTCATTATTGATCGTTTTGCTACAGTTGCCATATTAGGCTTCTCCCTAAATTAAAAACAACAAAGGCGACTGAAATTCAGCCGCCATTATTATTAATTAAAAATTATAATGTAAATTGCTAATTAACGTTTCTTAGTGAACGTCTTTCCAATATTCTTTTTTCAAGAAATAAGCAACAATAGTAAAGAAAAGAATAAACATTAAGACATAAATCCCCATCGCTTTTCTTTCCAATTTAATCGGCTCACCAACATAATCTAAAAAGTTCACGAGATCAGTCATTGAGTTATCAAATTCTTCTGGCGTTAATCGTCCTTGTTTAATCAAGATAAAATAGTTGCCAGCCATAGAAAGCTCAACTAATTCCAATTCTTTTTCATGGATTAAATGCTCCGCTTTATCAATTACATCATTATGTGCAGATGCTGAACCTTCATTTACTTTTAACGCGGCTCTCGCTGTTGCAATTTCACCATGCGCATAGCCAATATCATTTTCAATCCCTTTTACTTCTTCAGTTTTGTCTTGAACACCTTGCATATTCTCTAAAGCATGTGGCATACCGACATCAGCAAAAACAGAATTATTAACGCCATAAGGCCTTGAATCATCTTGGTAAAAACCACGTAAATAGTTATATAACCAATGCGGACTTCTTGAGCGAGCAATAAGAGACAAATCAGGTGGAGCCGTTCCAAACCACTTTTCTGAAGTTGCAACTTGCATATTATTCGCCATAGGAGCGCCAATCTTATCGGCTGTAAACATTAGGTTATCAATCACCATTTGTTCAGGTATTTTGAGATCTTTTGCACTTCGATTATAACGTTGGAACGCTAATGCATGGCAACCCATGCAATTATTCATATAAACCTGCATCCCTTTTTGCATAGATACAGTTAGTCTATCATTGGAATATTGTGGCATTTCGTCATTTGGAATATGTGATCCGCCACCACTCGCGAAAGCATTGACTACAAACAAACTCGCAAAAAGACCTACCAGCCTAAACTTTACCATTTTTTTATTGATTAGTTTATTCATTAGTGTGTCACCCTTTCTGGTACAGGTTTTGTTGTTCCCCATTGACTCCACCAAGGCATTAACAAGAAGAATGCAAAATAATAAATCGTACAAACTCTTGCAACTAAGGTTCTCATTTCAGTTGGCGCTTTCATCCCTAAATAACCAAGGATAAAGAAACTGATCACAAACAATGCAAGAGCCACTTTAAATATTGGACTTTTATAACGCATTGAAAGAACTGGGCTTCTATCAAGCCAAGGCAAGAAGAACAAAACAACCAAAGAAGCTGCCATTGCAATAACACCCAAGCCTTGATTAGGCACAGCCTTCAAGATTGAATAATAAGGAGTAAAATACCATACGGGTGCAATATGCTCAGGTGTTTTTAATGGATCAGCCGGAGTAAAGTTTGGAGCCTCTAAAAAGTAACCTCCCATTTCTGGATTAAAGAAAATAATCCAACAGAAGATAAATAAGAAAACACCTACACCAACAATATCTTTTACTGTGTAGTAAGGATGGAAAGGAATACCATCTAAAGGAATACCATTTTCATCTTTCAATTTTTTAATATCAATTCCATCAGGATTGTTAGAACCAACTTTATGTAACGCAACGATATGCAAAAACACCATGAGTAGTAACGCCATCGGTAAAGCGACTACATGTAAAGCGAAGAAACGATTTAGCGTAGCACCGGAAATAATGAAATCACCCCGTATCCATATTGCCACTTCTTCTCCAACAATAGGAATAGCACTAAATAAGTTAATAATGACTTGTGCGCCCCAGTAGGACATATTACCCCAAGGCAAAAGATAGCCCATAAATCCTTCAGCCATCAATAGAACAAAAATGATCATTCCAAAGATCCAAACTAGCTCTCTTGGTTTTCTAAATGAGCCATAAATTAATCCTCGGAACATATGCAAATAAACAACAACGAAAAAGGCTGAAGCCCCTGTTGCATGCATGCCTAACAATAAATGCCCCCACTCCACATCGCGACGAATAAATTCAATCGAAGCAAAAGCGCCTTCCGCAGAGGGATTATAATTCATAGTTAACCAAATACCGGTTAGGATTTGATTCACTAAAACTAACATAGCTAAAGAGCCAAAAAAGTACCAAAAATTAAAGTTTTTAGGTGCGTAATATTGAGCCAAATGCTCGTTCCAAACTTTAGTTGCAGGAAAACGATCATCAATCCAAGTCATAAAATTATTCATCATGACGCTTCTCCTTCCGCGACACCAATGATAATTCGACTGTCCGTTAGATATTTATATTTAGGAACTTCCAAATTTAAAGAGGCTGGAGAGCCGTTAAATACACGACCAGCTAAATCAAATTTAGAACCATGACAAGGGCAAAAGAATCCGCCACCCCAAGAAACTTCAGTTTCTTTTTTGTGTTGTGGTACGCAACCGAGATGGGTACAAATACCCACGATGACAGCAATTTCGGGTTTTAGAGAGCGTGTTACAGGATCTAATCCTGCAGGCTGTTTAGTCGCAGAATCTAAAGACTCAGCATCTTTTAAATCCGACATGCTTTTCAGAGCGGTTAATGTCTTATCATCTCTTCTAACCACAAAAACAGGTTTTCCTTGCCATTTCACTTTTACCATTTGACCGACTTCAACTTTATCTAAGTCAAACTCAACTGGCGCTCCAGCAGCCTTCGCTTTTTCACTGGGCTTCCAAGAACCAAGAAACGGCACAGCAACAAAACCAGCTCCAACAGCACCCACTCCTGCGGTTGCCCATGTCAAAAAACGACGTTTTTCTAAATCAACACCTTCATCTACCATTCGAGTTAGTCTCCCATCGACCAAAGTAATCAATTAATAACTTAATTCAAATCTATCTAAAAACAGCTATTCCAGCAGTTTGTCCGAGAAATAGGAAACCTACTGCCAAAAAGCAAATTAAACGCCACATTTATCACACAAAGACGATATTTGGGCAGGATCATAGTGAAATAATATATCATTTACAAGGAATTGCCAGTTTTTGTTGGTAAATTATTGAAATATATAGTAATTTAGTTTTTTTCTCTTATTTTAACGCCTAAGATTTAACCCTCTTCAACAAGATTCTGGGAACAATATCTTAGCTACAAAAATGGGATTACCTTTATTCTTCTTATGACTACTTTAAATAACAAAATAAATGATTAATATTAACTGTGATCTAGGTGAAGGCAAAACTCAGTTAGATTGTGATAAAGAGACGCACTTTCAAATTACGCCAAGTGGTTTACCTATTATTTCAAGCGTAGATAAACAAATGATTGGAGGTTATCCTATATATTGTAAATATAATTTCCAATATATAGGTCAATTAAAAGTACATGATACAATTTCATTTGTATTGATCAATTGTAAGCAAACATCTATTCTATTTAGACAGAAACAAACTTGGTTAACGTCTATTTTAGATGGTTCTGATTATTGTCAGTTGATTTTTAATAGTTCAGGTTCTTAATAGTTCAGATTCTTAATA